>MDTE01073189.1_pt1 | contig 35359 bp, 30 predicted proteins | sample 811231 | NCBI WGS metagenome assembly MDTE01 (sample SAMN05326651, study PRJNA326480) | marine metagenome | isolation source: seawater | place: Indian Ocean: Red Sea | collected 2010
GAATAATTAGATTATTAGTTTTTCCTAAATATTTTTTTGCTAGCTCAAGGCCTATGCCGAATGTTCCACCTATAATTATAACGCTCATTGTATTTTAATATTTAGTGTATATATATTAAATATAGTCAAAATATTATGGCATCAAGAAATGAATTCGATAGTTTTGGTAAAATCAAGGTTCCAGATGATAAATATTGGGGTGCTCAAACTCAAAGATCTATAAAAAATTTTAAAATTGGGAAAGTAAATGTTCCATTGGAATTAATACATGCGATTGGAATTGTCAAAAAATCTGCAGCTATTGTAAATCAAAAGTTTAAAGATTTAGATCCTAAAATTTCAAAAGCTATTCAAAAAGCTTCCGATGAGGTGATTTCTGGTAAATTAGATGATCACTTTCCATTAAAAGTTTGGCAAACAGGCTCGGGTACGCAAACCAACATGAATGTAAATGAGGTAATATCTAATAGAGCAATTGAAATACTTGGTGGTAAACTTGGTTCTAAAAAACCAGTTCATCCAAATGATCATGTTAATATGGCTCAGTCAACAAATGATACATTTCCAACTGCTATGCATATTGCCGTAGGAATTCATACAAATAAAAGGTTATTACCTGCTCTTTCAAAATTAGAAAAAAGTCTAAATAAAAAAGTTAAGCAATTTAAAGATATTGTAAAAATTGGTAGAACTCACCTGCAAGATGCTACTCCACTGACATTAGGCCAAGAATTTTCAGGATATGAGGCACAAGTAAAAAATTCTATAGATAGAATTAATAAAGCATTAAATGAAGTTTATTATCTAGCGCAAGGAGGAACTGCGGTTGGCACTGGAATCAATTCAAGAAAAGGTTGGGATAAAAAAATAGCTTTGGAAATTAAAAAAATTACAAAACTTCCATTTCAAACTGCAAAAAATAAATTTGAAGCGCTAGCAAGTCATGATCCAATTGTAAATTTCTCTGCAAGTCTAGCAACCACAGCAGTAGCACTAACAAAAATTGCTAATGATATAAGATTCCTTGGTTCAGGTCCTAGGGCTGGTTATGCAGAATTAGAACTACCAGAAAACGAACCAGGCTCATCAATTATGCCAGGTAAAGTAAACCCGACTCAATGTGAAGCTATTACAATGGTTTGTACAAAGGTTATTGGAAACCACACTGGTATTACAATAGCAGGAACTCATGGACACTTTGAATTAAACGTTTTCAAACCTCTTATTGCTCACAATATTATTCAATCAATTGATTTAATTTCAGATTCGGTAAATTGCTTTGTAGATTTTTGTGTAAAAGGAATTAAAGCCAATAAGAAGAAAATAAATGAACTTTTGAACAATTCTTTAATGCTTGTTACTGCACTCTCACCAGTTATTGGTTACGATAACGCAAGTAAAATTGCTAAGGCTGCACATAAAAATGGGACGACACTAAAACAAGAGACTTTAAAAACTGGATTAATAAATGAAGAACAATATAATAATTTTGTAAATCCAAAAAAAATGACAAAACCTAAATAATTTTATAGTAAATTAAAATACTTAGATAAATCTAATAAATTTTCTAATTTTCCCAAAATCACCTTGTTATTTAAATTTTCATTAAGTTTTTTTATTTCATTATCATTATATTGCTTGATGAAATTATGCTCTTGTACAACTACCTTGGCCTTATTTATATTCAATATACCTTTTGAATAAAATCTCATTTTATTTTTATTAATTTTATTGTTATGTGACTCATTCTCACAAATAATATTGCACATTTCCTTTAAGCTGTCTGTCTCAAAAATTATATCATAAAAAAAAAGATTATCTTTTTGATATTTAATATTTCTACCTTTAATATTAATTTTAGCTTTGTTAGATGATAATTTGATTGCTTTAAAAATAACGTCTCCCTTTCGAAAAATAAAATCAAATTTAGCATTATCAAATAAATTCTTTTGAGTTTTGATTTCATTGAAAGAAAGAGATATTTTGGCATCCAATATATTTGCTAATTTATTTAGGTCATTTTCCAAGAATATTTTTAAATCTTTGTAAAAAATTTTTTTCAAATTAGCCTTTTCGAATGAACCAGTCATTACAATTACATTTTTAGTTTCATTACTTTTCTTGATAGTAATATTTCCATCAAATAAATTTGTTTTAAACTTATTAGTTTCTATTAGTAAATTATTTTCATCAATTTCAATTTTAAAAGATGCAAATATTTCGTCAATACCTGGAAATATAGATTTACGATTAAATGAAAACTTTAAATCCTTTTTTTTGTTAGATAAATTTTTTAAATTAATATTTAATCCAATATTTTTCGACGACAAATCTAGCTGATCATTTTTATAATTAATTTTAAATGGAATTTCTCCGATAAATGCATTTGCGATTATTTCATTTATTTTACGACCATTATATAAAATTTTACTGTTTAATTGATCTAAATTGAATGATTTTGTATCACTAAAAAACTTTAAATTTAATTCTTTAAATATGATTTTTTTATTTTGAAAGTTATTGTTATAATAAACATCGTTTAAACTGTCCAAGTCTACAATAAATTCACCTCCATGAAATATAATTTTTTTGTAAAAATATTTATTTTTCAATAAATCAAAAATTGAGATATTTACTTCAATTTTGTTTACAATGCTATTTTCATTTTTTTTGGTTAAATGGATCTCAGAAATTTCTAATGTTGGTAAAGGATTTAATTTATATTTTATACTACCTTTGATGCTAACTTGATATCTAATTGTGTCTGAAAACAAAGTTTCAATTTTAGCCTTTTTTTCGATATCAAAATTAATCAAAAAAGGTAAACACAGATACAAAACCAAAGAAAATATTATTGTTAAAATTGATATTAACAGCCTTTTTAAATTTTTTTTTTCCATTTAATTTTGCTATGCTAATTAACCTACAAAATGAGTAGTTATTTAAATTCACTGAATAATCAACAAAAATTGGCAGTAACTAGCACTGAGGGTCCCTTGCAAATTTTAGCTGGCGCTGGCTCTGGGAAAACTAAAGTTTTAACAAGTAGAATTGCTCATTTAATACATGAAAAAAAATGCTTTGGACAACAAATTTTGTGTGTGACATTCACAAATAAAGCTGCGAATGAAATGAGAGAAAGAGTGATCAATTTAGTAAACTCTAAGTCTACAGCTTTCCCTTGGTTAGGCACATTTCACTCAATTTGTAATAAAATGTTAAGAAGAAATGCAGAGGCTGTTGGATTGAAGTCAAATTTTACAATTATTGATACTTTAGATCAAATAAAACTAATTAAAAACATATTAGAAGCGGAAAATATAGATATAAAAAAAAATCCTCCAAAACAAATTGCTTACTTTATAGATCAATGGAAAAATAAAGCTCAGTTACCAGAAGATATAATTTTAAAAAATCAAGAGTTCAACCTTGATAATGCTCTAAAGGTTTACAAAATTTACCAGAAAAGATTACAGATTATGAATTGTGTAGACTTTGGAGATTTAATTCTACATGTAGTTACCATATTAAAAAATTTTGATGATATAAAAAAAATATATCAAAAAAATTTTAAGTATATACTTGTAGATGAATTTCAAGATACAAATTATATTCAAAATCTTTGGTTACAACTTTTAACGGCTGAAAGTAAAAATATATGCGTAGTTGGCGATGATGATCAATCAATTTATAGTTGGCGAGGTGCAGAGGTTAAAAATATTTTAAAATTTAAAAAAAATTTTAAAAATACATTCACAATAAAATTAGAACAAAATTATCGTTCTACTGAAAATATTTTAAATAGTGCAACTTCACTTATTTCAAATAATAAGGATAGATTAATTAAAGATATTTGGTCTGATCTAGGCAAGGGAGATAAAGTAAATATTAATTCTTATTTTGATGGAAATAGCGAGGCAAACGAAATTTCAAATATCATCGAACAAAAATTATCAAAAAAGTATAAACTTAATACGATATCTATATTAGTGCGTGCAGCTTTTCAAACTAGAGAGTTTGAGGAAAGATTTATTAAAATTGGCTTACCCTATAGAATAATTGGAGGTTTAAAGTTTTATGAAAGATCTGAAATAAAAGACGCTTTAGCGTATTTAAGATTATTAAATCAATCCAGTGACGATATATCGTTTGAAAGAATAATTAATACTCCTCGACGATCTATTGGAGATAACTCGGTTAAAAAAATTCACGCGTATGCGAGACAAAAAGGGTTATCTCTTTTTGATGCTTCACAAGAAATTTTGAGGGAAAATATATTAAAACCTAAGACGGTACAAAGTCTAAAATTATTTATTATAAGTATTATGTCTTGGAAGAAAAATTTGGAAACTTTGGATCATATTACTTTACTCGAGACTGTACTGGATGAATCTGGATATACCTCAATGTTAAAAAATGAAAAAACTCCAGAAGCAGAAGCAAAATTAGAAAATTTAAAAGAATTGAAGTCTTCAATGAAAAATTACGTATCTTTAAATGAATTTTTAGAAAATATTTCATTGCAAACAGCGATAGATGAAAAATGGGACGGAGAAAAGATTAATATAATGACAATACATTCTGCAAAGGGATTGGAGTTCGATGCAGTATTTTTACCTGGTTGGGAAGAGGGTTTGTTTCCACACCAAAAATCAATAGACGAAAAAGGTACTGAGGGCATTGAGGAAGAAAGAAGGCTTGCCTATGTTGCGATTACAAGAGCAAAACGAGAACTTTATATTTCATTTGCTAATCAGAGAAAATTTTATGGTCGTCAGAATGATAATTACGATTTTTATTCCTCACTACAATCTCGCTTTATAGATGAAATTGATAATGAATTTGTAGAAATTTTTATTAACGAAAATGAAGAGAAAGATTTCATATTCGATCAGGATTATAACATAGAGAATAAAAAAAACAGTCCAGGATGGAATAGATTAAAAAACAATATTAAAAATAATGAAGAAAAAAACGTTAAAACGTTAAATATATCAAAAAATCTAACAATATTTACAGTTGGAGAAACTGTAACCCATGAGGGTTTTGGTAAAGGCAAAATTATACATATTGAGGGTAATAAACTGCTAATTAATTTTAAAGAAAAAGGTGAAAAAAAAGTAATAGATAAATTTGTAATAAAGGAAATTAATGACTGATCTGAAAAAAATTAAAAAGTTTTTAGAAAAAAAAAAATTTGCGCCTGTTTAATATCTAAAAATAACCAATTTTTAAATGAAATAGTAAATCCAAAGGAAAATTTACTACTTAAAGTTACAAATTTTACAGGATCTAATGGATATGCTTTAATTTTTACAAACAAACAATATTTATACGTTGATGGCAGATACCACCAACAAGCTAAAATTCAATCTAATAATTTTATAATAAAAGACATATTAAAACTTAAAAAAGATTTGTCAAAAATATTAAAGGGGGAAGCAAATTTGTTAATTGATCCAAAAACTTTTTCATTAAGTTTTAGCGATACATACAAATTCAAAAATTTAATTTTTTTTAACTCTATAAAAAAAAAATACAATCAAGGGAAAATTATTAATTTATCTAAAAATTATTCAGGAGAAGAAACAATTCAAAAAATTAGAAGACTTAAATCAAAAATTCCTCTCAAAAATAATGAAGCTTTTTTAATTACTTCACCAGAGAATATAGGATGGCTGAGTAATATCAGGGTAATAAAAAATAGCTTTAATAAAATTCTTAAATGTATTGCAATATTTAATAAAAATAGAATTTACATTTTTACTGATTCCCTAATTAAATCAAAAATAAATAATGTTATATTTAAGAAAAGCAGTGAACTTGCAAATTATATATCCAAATTTAAAAAAATTTATTTAGATAAAAATTATACAAATATTTTTTATTTTAATAAAATTTTAAAAGAGAATATAAATATTGACTATATTAAAGATCCTATAGATAATTTAAAATCAATTAAAAATTCCACTGAAATAAGTAATTTTAAGATAGCTCACATGTTTGACGGAATAGCATATATAAAATTCTTTTTTTGGTTAAAAAATAATACATTTAAAAAAATTAGCGAAAGAGATTGCCAAAAAAAAATAGAATTTTTTAAAAAAAAAAATAAATTTTATCTTGGTCCTAGCTTTGAAACGATTGCCGCTACAGAAAAAAATGCCTCAATAATTCATTATAATCCTAAAGATTATAGGAAAACTTATTTAAAAAAAAATGATTTATTTTTATTTGATTCTGGATCTCAATATATGTTTGGAACAACAGATATGACTAGAACTATCTCTTTGGGTAAACAATCGTTTCAAAGAAGAAAAATTTATACACTTGTACTTAAAAGTCATATTGCAGTTTCGACAACTAGTATTAAAAAATTTACTACAGGAAAAATTGTAGATCATATAGCCAGAAAGATATTATCAAAATACAATTACGATTATAATCATAGTACTGGTCATGGTGTTGGTTACTTATCGAATGTGCATGAAACCCCACCAGCGCTATCAAAATTTGATAATAAAATAATTTATCCTAACCAAGTTACATCAAATGAACCTGGCTTTTATAAAAATGGAGATTTTGGTATTCGTTTGGAAAATCTTGTTTTCGTAAATAATAAAGGTAAATTTGAAAACTTAACTTTAGTCCCTTTTGAAAATTCAATGATTATAAGTTCAATGCTAAATAAAAACGAAAAAAAATGGATAAATAATTATCACGACAATGTGTACGAAAAAATTTATAAATTCCTGAATACTAATGAAAGAAAATTCCTTAAAAAATGTTGCCTAAAAATTGATTAATTTGTACCATTCTTTTTCATTTAAAACTTTTACACCTAATTCCTTTGCTTGATTAATTTTTTTTATGGTAGGTTTTGATTCGCCAGAAATTAAAAAATTTAATTTTTTAGATGGCGAACCTAAAACTTTTCCTCCTTCATTTTCTACAATTTTTTTCGCCTCTGATCTACTCATTTTTGACATTCCACCTGTAAACATAAAAGTTTGATTAATAAACTTACCTTGTTCAGAAAAAATATAATCCAAGATAATTAACTCTGAAATTAGTTCTTCAAAAACTTTTTTATTAGTTTTGTTACTAAAAAAATTTTTTAATGATTTTATCTGCGTGTCACCAATTCCATCAAGTTGTATTAAATCTTTATATATTTGATTTTTCTCATTCAATAACTTTTTGAAATTTTTTATTGATTTAAAAAACCTTGATAAGATTTTTGCATTCTCTTGACCGATATGTCTTATTCCTAAGGAAAATATAAATCGATCTAAGTTTATTTTTTTTGTTTGCTCAATAGATTTTTTTAAATTATCTGCTGATAATTTTCCCCATCCATCTAACTTGGATATTTTATTAAAATCTAAATTATAAATATCTTGAGGAAATTTTAAAAAATTTATCTTCCAAAAATTCTCTATAACCTTTTTTCCTAGACCTTCTATATTCATAGCATCTTTAGAAACGTAATGTTTTAATTTTTCTTTTGAAATCAAATTACACTCATACCCTTTATCTGGGCATCTTCTAACAGCATCATATTTTTTTGTAGTTTCATTAAATTCTTTGATTGTATTAAAACCACATGGGCATTTTTTTGGAAAATTAAATTTTTTACTATTTTTTTTCCTTTTAGATAAATCTACTTTTACTACCTGTGGAATCACATCTCCTGCTCTTTGAACTATTACAGTATCGTTCAATCTTATATCTTTTCTTAAAATCTCATCCTCATTATGCAAAGTTGCATTTGAGACTAATACACCTCCAATATTTACAGGATCTATTTTAGCTACTGGAGTTAAGGCGCCTGTTCTACCAACCTGAATTTCTATACTTTTAATCTTTGATATACCTTTTTCTGCTGAAAATTTATGTGCTATTGCCCAGCGTGGTGAATTGGTTAAATTTCCTAGTCTTCTCTGTAGTTTAAAATTATTTACTTTATAAACAATTCCATCGATGTCGTAATCAAGACTTGATCGTTTTTCCTCAATCTTTCTATAATTTAATTTTAACTCTTTTTCATTATACAAAATTTTACTTAGAGGGTTTGTTTTAAAACCATACTCTTTTAATTTTATTAAAAAATCAGATTGCATTTTTGTAATGTTGTGGTTTTTAAAAATTGTTCCGTAAGCAAAAAATTTTAGAGGTATTTTAGATGTATTTTTTGAATTTTTTTGTCTTAAAGATCCTGAAGCTGCATTTCTAGGGTTTGCAAATTTACCTTCTAAATTTTTAAAATCAGATTTTGCAATATAAACTTCACCTCTTACTATTAGCTCACCATCTGAAGAATTTTTTAATTTTTTTGGAATATCTGAAATAGTAGCCAAGTTTTCAGAGATTTCTTCACCGAAATTTCCATCTCCTCTTGAAATACCCTGTACATAAATCCCATTTATATATTTTAAACTAGCAGATATACCATCAATTTTTGGTTCAGCTAATAATTCTATTCGAGTATCTGGTTTTAAATTTAAAAAATTATTTAATTTTTTATAGAAATCTAAAATATCTTCATCATTAAATGCATTATCAAGTGACAACATATTTTCATCATGTTTCACCTTTGAGAATTTTTCTGATGGCTTATAGCCAACAGAGTCTTTAATTCTATTATCACCAGTAATTTTTAAATTTTTTTCTTCAAAATCTATTAATTCTTTTTTAAGAATATCATAGTAAGAATCATCAACTTTAGGAGTATTCAAATCATAATAATATTTATCTAAATCAATTAAACGTTTTTTTTTATCCTTATATTCTTTAATATTTTTTATCATTTTGACAAATTAAAAATATTTTTTATTTTATCTCTGAGCTTAAGTTTAGTAATTTTTGTATCCTCTTCATAATTTTTATTTACGACCACCTTATAGGTTTTTTTATACCAATCACTGTCATTAAAGTTATATCCTAAAGTTGCAGCATATCTTTTTGCTAAAGAAAGATTTCCCAACTTATAATAAATTTCAACTAACCTGTGTAGTGCTTCAATAGTATAAATCGTTTCAGGATAATCATTTAATATAATATTAAGTCTCTTTATCGCAGATACCCATTTAGATTTTTTCATATAAAATCTTGCTAAGTATATATGCTTCCCAGCTAACTGTTCATTAATTAAATCTATTTTTAATTTTGACTCTTTTGCATATTTTGAATTTGGGTACTTTTTAATGATACTATTAAACTCTTTTAAAGCAGCTTTGGTATAAGTCTGATCTTTGGCAACAACTTGTACTTGTTCATAAAATGTCATAGCTATTAGAAAATTAATATAGTCAATATTTTTATTTCTTGGGTATAAGGTTTGGTATTTTCTAGCAAATTTAAGAGTATTAAAATAATCTCCATTTTGATAATAGATGTATGTAATCATAAGTGTTGCTCGCGGTGCTAAATTAGAAAAAGAATATCGTGTTTCAACTTTTTTAAATAATTGTAAAGCATTTCTGTATTTGCCGTCATTATAATAATTAAGCGCATTATTAAAAAGAATATTTAATTCAGGTACTTTTTCAGGTTTTGTAATTAAATTAATATCATTTTTTTTACTTGAGCAGTTTAGCGCTATAAACAAAAATAGTATTAATATTAAAAACTTAGAATTATTCATTATTAAAATTTTAAAATAATTACTTCATATTATAATTTATTTTGATCTACTATTTGATAATTTTTTTTATCACTTAAAATTTCTCTCAATAGCTTCAAATTTAGTTCATGTCCTCCCTGATATGATACTAAATTGCCCCAAATCTGATAGCCCGCTAAATATAAATCTCCTATACAATCTAAAATTTTATGTCTTACAAATTCGTCAGGATATCTTAATCCACCTTGATTAAGGATTTTATTTTCGGATACAACAATTGCATTGTCTAACGAACCACCTTTAGCTAAACCCATAGCAAATATTTTTTGAAGATCGTTGTGTAAACAAAAAGTTCTTGACATATATATTTTCAAGAAATTAATTTCATTATGAATATATTTAAGATTTTGCTTTTTAATAAAATGGTTTTTATAATCTATAGTATAGTCGATATTTAAATTTTTATTTTTTGATGGTGAAATATAAATGTATTTTTCTTCATCTTTGTACTCAACTTTATTTAAAATTTTGATAACTTTTTGAAATTTTTTTTGTTTAGAAATACCTGCAATTTTAATTTGATCTACAAATTCTTTAGAACTTCCGTCAAGAATAGGTACCTCATTAGAATTTATTTTAATTATTAAATTTGAAATTCCCAGTCCGCTGATTGCTGCCATAAGATGTTCAATAGTCGAAATTGAAATATTTTTTTTTTTGATTTTTGTACATAGCTGACTAATAATTGCATTACTCCATGAGGCTTGAATTGAGCTATTATTAACTTTAAAAATTATACCAGTATCTACACTGGCAGGAATTAGTACAACTTTTGACTTTTCTCCAGAGTGTAATCCTATGCCCGAAAATTCTACTGATTTTGATATAGTGTTTTGATATTTGTTCACACGTTATAATTCTCAAAATATTTATATTTTATCTACTCAATAAATATTTCATTCATTATCTTTTAAAAAAAGAGAATAAAACTTGTTAAAAAAACCTTTTTTTTCATGAGTGAAACTTTTTATTTCATCTTTATTTGGAAAATAAATTAATTTAGCTATTCCAAGACATACCATATAATCAGAAAATATATTAAATTCTGTATCTTTAACTGGAAAGGATTGTTTAGCAAAATCAACAGAGGTTTTCAATTTTTCAGTAATTCTTTTTTGAAATACTTTGCAATCTGCTCCTCCACCAGTAAGAATTATTTTTCTAGCAGCAGTATTTAGTGCCCTGCTAAATGAAATGTTTTTATAAATATGATCAAGGATTTCGTTTATTCTTGCATCAACAATTTTTTGTACAATATCTATTGAAATTCTTTTATTTGATAGCTCAGATTTTATTGAACTATCAATATCTCCATTTAATATTTTATCAAAATTACATTTAATTTTTTCAGCTAAATTTTTATCTAAATCAATTGATTTCATAAGATCATTATTTATATGAAAAGACCCAATTGGGATAGAATTTGAAAAAATTAGTTTTGAATTTTTGAAAAGTGTAATAGATGTTTTATCATATCCAAAATCTATATTAATGAAACCCTTTTCAAGAACCTGTTGGTCTGAGGATAAAATACTACTAGCAAGAGGTGAATAAAAATATTTTTTAACCTTGAGTCCTGCTTTTTTAAAAACCTGATCAAAATTTAAAATAATATTTTTTTCTAAACTCAAGAAACTAAAATTAACATCTAGAGTTTTTGATCTCAAGCCTACAGGGTTATCGATGTAATTTTTTTTGTCTAAGTAAAAACCTGAATTAAAAAAATGGATTATTTTATAATCTTCAAAATTTTGGTAAAAAATGCCTGATGCTAAATCAATAAGATTTTGTAAATCTTTTTGTTCTTCAATTTCATATGAGCCAATATTTCTTGTCAGACCAAATGTTAAAAAATTGAAATCTATTGAATTTATTCCAACATAAATACTTCTGATTTCTATTTTCATTTCTTTTTCTATTGCAGCTACACAATGCTTAATAACTGAACTTAATTTTTTAATATCTGTAACATTTCCCTTTTTTATACCTGATGAAAAAATTGAATATTTTGCGTGAATTTGAATATAATTATCTTTATCTAAAGATATAATTAATAATTTTAGTTTATATGTACCTAAATCTAAAATTACGATCTTTTCACCAATCATTTTATAATAACTCTTCCTTTATTTCTTAAATCTATAAATTCTAAATTTTTATATTTTTCTAATACCTTTTTTAAAATTTTCATCTGTGAACTAATATTATAATCGCCTAGTTTGACATAAATATCGTTTTTAAAATAAAAATCTATTCTATTTAAATTTAAAATTTCAATTAATCTAATATTACTAGAAATATTAAATTTTTTAATTTCAGATAATTTATTTTTAAATTTTTCTTTTTCATACATTCCAGAAATTTTTAACAAATTAAAATCATTATCTTCACTTACAATTTTATTAGTTATCTCAAAATTGCTATTAATTAGGTATAATTTATTATTTTTTTTTAATAATGCTACAGGTGTAAATTCTTCAAATTGTAATGAGATTTGATTTGGGTAATTTTTTTTAATTTTAAAATTTTTCACCCATTGGCTTTTAGCTATTATAGTTGATATTTTTTTATTATTTATATTAAGCAAACTTTTATTTTTTAATGAAACAATTATATCGTCTTTAATATTTTCTTCCAAATTAATATTATTAATAAAATTAATTTTTTGTATTTTAAATAATGGTAGAGAAATTTCTTTGTTAAAATCGTAAGTAGTTAATAATAAAAAAGAAATTAAAAAAAATAATATTTTTTTCTTACCTTTTAATACCGGCATCTTTAATCATCCAATTAACTAATTTTCTGAAATTCAAGCCGTGCTTCATAGCTATTTCTGGGACCAAAGAAAGTTTAGTCATTCCTGGCTGAGTATTTGTCTCCAAAATAAAAATTGAACCGTTTTTCATAACCCTAAAATCTGATCTTGTTACACCTCTGCATTTTAGAACCTTGTGAGCTTTCAAAGCAATTTTCTTAATTTTTGTTTGAACCTTTCTTGGTATATTTGGTGGAATTAAATGAAGAGTTTTTGCTGAAGATAAATACTTTGCTTTATAATCATAAAACTTTCTTTTTGGAATAATTTCTACGGACCCGATAGCTTTATTTCCTAATACAGCTGTTTGAATTTCTTTCCCCTCTATATAAGGCTCTTGAATTACAATTTTATATTTTTTTAATAAATTGATAATTTTTTTTTTATTTGAATCTGATACTTTAGTGAATATCTCAACACCTAAACTTGATCCCTCATCAATTGGCTTTATTATAAACTTAGATTTTGAAATTTTTTTATCTAAATCAGATAATTTTCTTATTACTTTGTAATCCGGAGTTTGAATATTATTTTTTATAAATATTTTTTTGGACTTAATTTTATTCATAGCATTTTCAGACGATTTAATACCAGAATGTGTATAAGGTATTTTTATTTTTTCTAAAATTTTTTGTATTTTACCATCTTCGCCATATTTACCATGTAAACAATTAAAAATTATGTCAGGATTAATATTTTTTATATTTTTTTCTATTTGTTTGACAGGATCAAATTTAAATACTTTATATCCTAATTTTTTTATCTCATTAAAGCAAGCTCGACCAGATAATAAACTGATAGGTCTTTCTCTCGATTTTCCACCCATTAATACAAGAATTTTTTTTTTATTTATCACCAATGATTTTAATTTCAGGTTCTAAAGTTATATTAAATTTTTTTCTAACTTCATCAATTGTATAATTGATAAGATCTTCTATATCTTTTCCAGAAGTTCCTTCATTTTCAATAAAGTTACAATGAATACGAGAAAACTTCGCACCTCCAATTCTAACTTTGTCACATCCACTTTTTTTTATTAATTCCCAAGCTTTAAAATTAGATACTGGATTTTTAAAAGTACTTCCGCCGGTCTTTATCTGTGAAGGCTGGGCATAATTTTTTTTCTTTTTAAATTTATTTATATTATTTTTAATATTCTCTTTGTGACCACGTACAACTTTTAGTACTACCTTAGTAATTATAAAATCATTTGGTAAATCCGTTGTACGGTAATTAAAATTGATATCTCTATTTTTTAAAATTACTTTTTTTAAATTTTTATTTATTCCATGTACTTCTAGCAGTATATCTTTAAATTCATAACCGAAGCAACCAGCGTTCATAATTACTCCTCCGCCCATTGTTCCAGGTATACAGCTTAAGAATTCCATATTCATTATCTCTTTTTCTAGTGCAAACTTAGATACATGGCTTTTTAAAGCACCAGATCCACAACAAAATAAATTGTCTGTAATTTTAATTTCTCTGAATTTGTTTCCAAGTTTAATAATTGTAGCTGAACAACCCTTGTCTCGAAACAAAATGTTTGAACCAGAACCTATTATAATAAAATTTTCGGATTTATGGTTTTTTAGATAATTAATTAATTCATCTTCTGTATCTGGTGTAAAAAACTTCTTAGCATTTCCACCAATACCAAACCAACTGTTTTTGGATAAACTATGTTTTAAAATTAAATTATTCATTTTTATTTATATTTTTAATTTTTTTGAAATATATCTAATCCAGCTACTAATATTACCTGCACCCATTGCGATAACTATTTCATTGTTAAGTAGATTTTTTTTTAGATAAACATCTATTTGATTTTTATTATCAACTTGTACAACCTCGGTTTTTGAATTCAGAATAATATCTCTACAAAATTTATTTAAACTAAATTTTTTATTTTTTTCACCTGCTGCAAATACTGGACATACTATAACTTGGTTTGCATCATTAAAAGATTTGATAAAATGTTGATATAGTGATGTAATTCTTGAAAATCTATGAGGCTGAAATATTGCAATTATTTTTTTATTTTTAAAATTATTTCTACAAGCCTTTAAAACAGCTTTGATTTCAGTTGGATGATGTGCATAATCATCATATATTATCGTACCTTTGCTTTTGTAAACAATTGTTAACCTTCTTTGTACGCCTGAAAAACTAGATAGGGATGATTTTATTTGTTTAATATTGATGTTTAACAATAAGCCTATTGCAACAGCTGCAACTACATTTAAAACATTATGAACGCCCAATAAATTAATATTTATTTTTTTTATCGCAATTTTTTTTTGTGGCAGATTCACATTAATATCAAATTCCATTCCCATTTTAATATTTTTTACATTTTTACATTGAAGATTTGCACCATTTGAAAAGCCGTATGTGAGGAAATTTTTTTTTTTGATTTTTTTTAATAGAAATTTTATATTTTTGTCATCAACACAGACTATGTTTTTTCCTAATAAAGGTGTTTTATTTAGAAAATACTCAAAACTTTTTTTTAAATTTTCAAAATTTTTGTAATAATCAAGATGTTCAATGTCTATATTACTAACAACAGAGTAAATACTTTTAAATTTTAGAAAGCTACCGTCTGACTCATCGGCCTCTACTACCGACCACTCACCTTTACCTAATGAGGCATTAGAATTTATAGAATTTATTATTCCTCCATTTACAATAGTTGGATAAAATTTATTGCTTTTTAAAAGATGAGATACCAAAGAAGTAATTGTTGTTTTTCCGTGTGAACCTGAAATAATTATATTTTTTTTTAAATTAATAAGATGCGCCAACATATCAGCTCTTTGTATAATTATAATTTTTTTTTGTTTTGCTAAGCGCAATTCTTTATTGTTTTCGTTAATAGCGGATGAGACTACTACTATATCAGCTTTTAAAATTGCCTTAGTATCGTGACCAATATTTATCTTAATATTTTTTTTTTTTAATTGGTCTAAAATTTTGCTTGCCTTTGCTAAATCGCTACCTTGAACATTATAACCAAGGTTTTTCATTATAAGTGCAATTCCACTCATACCAATCCCACCTATACCAATAAAATAAATAGTATTTTTTTTATTAATTTGTAAATCCATTTTTATAAAATTTCTGCTATAAAATGTTTAATTGCATTTTTTTTATTTAACCTAGTCAAATTATTTTTTTTATCATTTAATAAATCATCTGAATTGTAAATATCTTTTAAAATAGTGATAATTTTATGTTCAAAATCATCAGTGTTTTCATCTAATAACCAACAACAATCTTTATCATGAAAATATTTTGCATTAAAATACTGATGATTATCTAAAGAACCGGGCAAAGGTATTGCAATGAATGGTTTATTTAAGATAGAGAGTTCTGCAATAGTTGAGGATCCAGATCTACAGATTATGATATCAGCCTCGATGATATAATTTTCAATATTTTTATTAAATTCAAAAAGGAATGCATGTGATTTAATGTTATTATTATAAAATTTTCTAATCACTTCTAGCTGGTTTTTTTGAACTTGTTGCTTTATAGAAAGTTTTATTTTTTTTTCATCTAAGCTTTTGAAGCATTTGGGTAACTTTTCACCTAAAACTTTTGCACCTTGGCTACCACCTAATATTAAAATATTCAGAACTTTATCATTAATTTTACTTGAATTAGTGTCAACTATTTCATTAGATATTTGCAAAAATTTATCTCTTACTAATTGTCCAACATGATTAAATTTCTTTAAATATTTATGAGGTAAACCTCGAATATCAGGATATCCAGATAATAACTTGAAACAATATGGTAAAAATAATCTGTTTACTCTGCCTAAAACTGCATTAGTTTCATACAAAATAAATTTTTTTCTCAATAAAATGCATGCTAATAAAACTGGAAATGATACATAACCACCAGATCCAATTACAATTTTAGGGTTAAAAAAAATTATAATTAAAAAACACCTAAATGTTGAATAAAATATATAAAAAAATGTTTTTATTAAGTGAATTACTCCTTTTTTTCTAAAAGGGCTGTCTACATTAATAATTTTAAAATCATCAAAATCTATAAATTTTTTTGCTCTTTTATCAGTTATAATTTTTACATCCTTAATATTATCATTTTTTTTTAACTCCTTATAAAGACTCAAAATCGGAAATATATGCCCCCCCGTACCACCTGTAGATAATAATATTTTAATCATTAATATTTATTTTTTGTAAGAGCTAAAATTATTCCCATTATAAATGCACTTGTTAAAATAGATGAACCGCCATAACTTAAAAAAGAAAATGTCATACCAGTTGATGGAATAAGGTTTATTGTTACACCAACATTAATAAAAATTTGTAACAAAATTAAGGTGGATAAAGCTATAAGGCTATATTTTTTAAAACTTGATATTTCATTTTGACATATAGCAAAAACTCTCATGAAAAGACTAAACACAATTATCAAGATTAGTACTATTGCTATTATCCCATACTCTTCGCTAATAGAAGCTAATACGTAATCAGTATGTGCCTCAGGAATTTTTTCTTTTAATATTCCCTCTCCAATTCCTTGTCCAAAAAAACCCCCATGTTTTATTGCATCAATCGATTTTTCAGATTGATAGGAAATATCAGTTGCACTTAACCATTTTTCAAATCTTAAGAAAATATAAGAAAAATTATTTTTAAAAAAGAATAGTACTGAAGTCATTAATGTAATTACAAAAGTTAAAGATAGAATTATTGTTATAAATCTAATTCCAGACAAAAACACAATTGTAAACCAAGCCAACAAAACAATTAGTGCTTGGGTATAATCTGGTTGTAAAAGTAAAATAAAAACAGTTGCAAACACAACTAACAGTGAAAGTGTAAACTTGTTTGCAAAATTTCTATCGCTAGAAAATATGCTAGATAGAAATATTATTAGGGATGGCTTAAGAAATTCAATAGGCTGTAAATTAAATAAAATTATATTAATCCACCTTTTTGATCCTTTAACTTCTATGCCAATAATTAAAGTTAAAAATAAAAGTAAAAAAGATATAGAAAAAAAAAATTTAGCAAATTCTTGATAAAAGCTTTCATTAAATATCGAGAAGAATAAAATTATAAAAAAACTTAAACTAATAAAAAAATAATATTTGTAAACTAATTTTTTTGGGTCATTATAAAGTTTAATTGAAGCAAAATCCAAAGTAGTTGTCGTAACAAAAATCAACCCTAATGTCATCCAAAGTATTAGTAATACAAGAATTATTTTATCTAAACTCCTTAACCATAGTATTATAAAATTATTATTATCTCTTGAAAAATTTATGAACATATCTTTTAAATATTTTTCCTCTTTCTTCAAAATTTTTAAATTGATCAAATGACGCTGACCCAGGACTAAATAAAACTGTATAATTTTGTCTTTTTTTAATTAATAATTTATAGTCAGATTCAAAAATATCTTTTAAAACATCTTTTAGATTGAGAAAATACTTAAATTTAATTTTCTGCTTTTTAAAACTTTTTTTTAAAAGACTAATATTTTTACCAAATAAATAAGTTTTAATTATATTATTACGTAACCCTTGTAATTCAAAATTATCCTTTTTTTTTAACTCACCACCTAGGATTAGAATGCTGTTCTTACTCATTTTAAGAGCATATCTTGTAGAATCAAAATTTGTTGATTTCGAGTCATTTATAAATTTAAAATTATTTATACTATAGAAAACCTCATAACGATGAGGAAGTTTATTTTTTTCTAAATCTTTTTTTGAAATCGAGATTTTAAAGCCCAGTATTTCAGATAATAATTTATTATTTATATTATTGAAACTTTTGATTTTTAACTTTTTTTTAAACTTTGGGTTTATATTTTTTTGATACAATCCTATCCCTTTTTTTTTTAGAAATTTAAAAATTTTAAATTTAATTTTTTTGTAATTGTTCAAATTGCAGTGTCTATCTAAATGATCAGGGGAAATATTTAAAATACAGGCAACATCTAATTTTAAATACTTAGAATAATCTAATTGATATGATGACAATTCCAATACACAATATTCATTCCTATGTACATTTTCACTTAAAACTGGATTTCCGTAGTTACCTAATATTTTTGATTTTAATTTTTTTTTTTTTATTAAATTGTTTAATAAATTACAAAAACTTGATTTTCCATTTGTTCCAGTGATGCCAATTACATATTTAAGTTTTTTTGACGATAAAAAAAAAATATCTAAATCCGTAATAATATTTTTTTTATGCCTCTTAAAAAAAATTTTTTTTTCATGATTATAAATATTAGTTCCGGGACTTAATATTATAAAATCGTATTTTTTAAAAAAATAATTATTATCAATTTTTTTTGTTGAAATTTTTAAATTATCGTCCCAAATCGTATAATTAATATTATTTTTTATAAAATACTTCTCTACTGATTTGCCAGTTTTACCATATCCAAATATTAAGATTTTTTTATCTTTAAAATCTCTAGGAAATAACATCTACCTTAATTTTAAACTCGATAATGCGATCAAAACTAGAATTATAGATATTATCCAAAATCTGATCACTATAGTTGATTCTTCCCACCCTTTTTTTTCAAAGTGATGGTGTAGAGGGGCCATTTTAAATACTCTTTTGCCAAAAACTTTAAATGAGAATACTTGAATAATAACTGACAAAGCCTCTAAAACAAACAATCCGCCAGCTATAAGTAAAACAACCTCATGTTTAGATATAAGACTTACAGTGCCAAGTAATGATCCTAATGCTAACGACCCTGTATCACCCATAAATATTTTTGCTGGTGGAGCATTAAACCAGAGAAACCCCAAACAAGAACCTACTGTTGCACCTAAAACAATACATACTTCTGAAATATTTCTAATATTTATAATTTTTAAATATTCAGCAAAAAAAACATTTCCAGATAAATAAACTATTAAAATAAATGTTAGAGTAACAAGAATCAATGGAACAGTAGCTAATCCATCTAAACCATCTGTTAAATTAACTGCATTAGACGAACCAACTATAACGATAGCAGCAAATGGAAAGTAAAAATAACCAATATCAAAAATTAAGTTTTTATAATAAGGTATATTTAATAAAAACCTTTGCTCAATATGAATAGAGATAGAGATTATATAAAAAATCATTAAACTAAATATTAATTGAAAAACAATTTTTGAAAAAGCCGATATACCTTTAGAATTTTTAAATTTAATTTTTAAGTAGTCATCAAAAAAGCCAATTAGAGCAAACGATAATAGAGAGAATAAACAAACTAAAACAAAAATATTTTTTATATCAGACCATAATAAAGTTGAAAATAAAATACCAAAAATAATTAGTACCCCACCAAAAGTAGGGGTGCCCGCTTTTTTTATTATATGAGAAACAGGGCCATCATCTCTAATAGGTTGATTAAAATATGTAGATGATTTGAGATAATTTATAAAAGTCTGTCCAAAAAAAAGTACAACGATCAAAGAAGTAAAAATTGCAATTCCTGTCCTAAACGTTATGTAAGAAAAGACGTTTAAAAAAGAAATTTGTGCTGCAAGTTCTTGAAATAGATAATTTAACATTTATATATTTTTTTTGTAAGTAAGTTATTTAATCCAACTCCATTAGAAGCTTTAAACATAATAATAGAATTTTCCATTAAAACATTTTTAAAATTTTTTGAAAAAATGCTAATATTTTCGAAGTATTTACACCAAAATGTGGATTGAATTTGCTTATAAATTTCTTTTGTTTTTTTTCCAACTAAATAAATTCTTTTAAATTTAAACGTTTTTAAATATTTACCTATTTCGGTGTGTCTATTTTTTGAAAATTTACCTAACTCTAACATATCACCTAAGACTAAAATTTTATTTTTTTTTGTTTTGAAATTATGAAAATCATAGATAGAATTTTTTAAAGATGTTGGGTTAGAATTATAACTATCGTCTATAACTGAAATACTATTGTTAATTTTAATTAAATTTCCTCTACCAGGAATATTTTTAATACTTTTAAAAGTTTTTTTTACTTTATTAATGTTCAATTTTAAATAATCTAATATCAAAATGCAAACGAGTATATTTCTGATATAATTAGAATGAATGTTTGCTAATTCTAAATTAAATAATTTTTTTTTAAATTTAATTTGGATAGTTTGATAATTTATAATTTTAAAACTAATTGTTGCCCTTGAATTATGGCCAAAACTCAAAATTTTTAATTTTTTTTCTTTAGATATTTTTTCCAATCTTCGGTAATATTTGCAATCTCTATTTAGTATTATCACTCCATTTTTAACTATATTTTCAATTATCTCAGATTTTGCTTTTGCTATATTATTTATACTGCCAAGTTTTCCTAAATGTGCCTCACCAATATTTGTTATTACTCCTATGTTAGGTTTTAAAATATTAGATAAATAATGTATTTCACCTAATTTATTCATTCCAACCTCATAAATATTAAATTTAGACTTACGTTTCTGATTTGCGAGTGTAATAGGCAGACCAATATGATTATTAAAAGATTTCTGTGATTTGTAGGTATTTTCATATTTTTTTAAGATTTTATATAAAGTTTCTTTTAAACTTGTTTTTCCAGAACTACCTGTAATACCTATAAAAAAATTGTCATTAAGTATTAATCTTTTTATTTGAGCTATTTTGATTAGAAAAGCTTTAGTAGAACTGCACATCAGGACCCTTTTTTTTTTAATATTTTTATTAAAATTTTTTGAATATTTTGAATTTTTTTCACACACAACAATTGTTCGATCAAAATTTTCAAGAATATAATTCGCAAATTTGTGTCCATCATTATTTCTACCTTTAATACAAATAAATACAGAATTTTCTTTAACATCTCTACTATCAATAAAAAATCTTTTATTTAAAATATTTTTATCTAAAATTATTTTTTTCATAAATTTTTTTTAATCTCGTCATAATCTGAAAAATAAATTTTTTTATCTTTAATTATTTGATAATTCTCATGGCCTTTACCTGCGATTAATAATACCTCACTGTCAGCTAAATTTTTAATTCCTTGATTTATTGCAGTTTTTCTATTGATAATAATTTGTCCGCGTTTAGTAGAGTTGTAAATCTGTTTGTTAATTTCTACTGGGTTCTCATGCCTAGGATTGTCGGTTGTAATAATAATATTTTTACATAATTTTTTTACGATTTTACCCATTTTTATACGTTTTCCTTTATCTCTATTCCCTCCACAACCAAAAACAATATTAACATTTTTATTAAAATGATTTTTTAATGTAAGAATTACTTTTTTTAAACCATCGGGCGTATGCGCATAATCTAAACAAATAATTTTATTATTTTTTTTAAATATATTTAGTCTACCTTTAATTGGTTTCAATTTTTCTACTACTTTTAATATTTGTTTTATTTTTAAACCTGATGAAACTGAAAGTAATATTGCATGATATAAATTTTCTAATTGAAATTTACCAATTAAATTTACTGAAAAATTGTAAATAGTATTATTATAATTTATTTTAACTTTAGTTTTAAATCCTTGTGGTTTCGATGCAATAATTTTTATAGTATCCTTGTTTTTTTTTTGTAAAATAAAATTATAATTTTTTTTTAAAGAACTTTGATTAATTTTTTTTGCAATTTTATCGCTGCAGATTATTTTAGAGTCCTTTGTTAAATTAGTTTTAAAAAGTATTAATTTTGCATTGAGATATGATTTCATTGATTTATGATAATCTAAATGATCACGTGAAAAATTAGTAAATACTACACTTTTAAATTTTAACCCACTTAACCTACCTTGATGTAATCCATGACTTGAAGCTTCAAGGATTGCGGAATTAATTTTTTTTTTTTTAATATAATTTAAAAATTTGAAAATATTATAATTATCAGGCGTTGTTAAATTATTTTGAATAAATTGATTATTAAAATAGTATCCAAGTGTACCAATGTTCGCACATGATAAATGATTAAGTTTATATATTTGATAAAAAAAACTAGCTACAGATGTTTTTCCATTAGTTCCAGTAACAGCATACAAATTACGTGGAATATTTTTAAATTTTTTTTTTATCAAGGAAAAATAAATCTTTTTAACATCATTAACAATGAGTATATTTTTATAATTAATTTTTTTTTTTGTTATAATCAAAAAAGGTTTTTTTTGAATTATGCTTCTTAAATATGGATTGTTATTTTTCGAGTCAGATAAAAAATCAAAAAAAATATCATTTTTTTTAATATTTCTTGAGTCATAACAAAAATTTTTTTCAACTATTTGCGAAATTTTCATTTGTTTAAATTTACATATTCATTCATTGTTAATGTGTTCAAAATTGGACCTATTTTTTTTATAATTTGTCCATTTACATACCCTGCATTCCAGCCTGCCTCTCTCCTATTGTGACCCCAAAGTTTTTTAGATCCTTGAGGTTCATCAATAATCACAGTCAAAACATAAAACTTTTTATTTATTTTAAATGCAGATGTGAATATGTTTAAAATCTCATTTGAATACCCCTTAGAGGTTTCATGTGGTTTTTCAGCGGTGCCTGTTTTTCCTATAACATTATACCCTTTTATATCAGCTTTTCGTCCACTACCGCCCCTCTCATATTTAGTGTCTACATTCGTTCTTAATATTTCTCTCATGGTATCGCTATTTTCTTTTGAAATAACTTTCGATTTAATCTTTACAGCTTTATTTTCTAGTAAAGATACTTCTAAGAGATTTCCTCCATTTATTATGGCAGCAAATGCCATGGTAAGTTGTAGCGGAGTGGTGTTAAGACCATGTCCATAACCTGCCGTTAGAGTATTACACTTACCCCATCTCTTTTTTGTTGAGTAAGAAACTTCTGGAAGTTCTATCTCTGAATAATTAAATATCTCTAGGTCCTCTAAAAACTTTCGATAGGAATTTAACCCAGAGTCCTGAATTATTCTAATTATACCGATATTCGATGACTCAACTAATATATCATTAACTGATAAATTTTTTTTGTCTTTAGAATATTTGTATTCCTTTATTGGAAATTTTCCGCACATTACTTGACTTGGTAGATTTGTATAAACTTTATCACGTGTTACTATTTTTTTCTCTAAAGCATTTGCAATAACAAATGTTTTAAAAATTGATCCTAGCTCATAAAGACCTTTGGTATTTTTGTTAAACAAATTTTTTTGATTGACCAAATCCTTACGGTTATTTGGATTAAAATCTGGTAAAGATATCATAGACAATATTTTTCCAGTTTGTGCATCAAGTAGAATACTGGAAGCACCTTTGGCACTAAATATGCCTATGCTATCTTTCAAAGTCTCTCTGACTATAAATTGAATATTTTGATCTAACGATAAAACAATTGGTTGACCAATTTTATCCCTGCTTAATATTTCCTGGTTTAAGAAAAGCTCAATACCAGAGATACCATTTTGGTCAGTATCAACATTTCCAATAATATGAGAAAATAAATTTTTATTTGGGTATATTCTTGCTTCATTTCTAACAAGTTCAATAGAAGGTTCTCCTAAACTTAGAGCTTTATTATACTCTGAAGTAGATAAATTTTTTTTGACAATATGAAATGAGCGTTTATTAAAATTTTCTATTTTTGTTAAATCAATATCTGGAAAATTTAATCTAAGTTTATAATTTAAACCTCTAAAATTTCTTATTTTATTTGTTCTGATTAAAAGATCGTGGGTTCGAACATTGTATGCTATTAAATTATAATTTCTATCTACTATATCTCTTCTTTTTAATTTTTCTATAGAAAAGGAGTCGGTAAAATTAAACTCTTTTTTCTCTAAACCTATGAGTAAAAGTTTTGATAGCGTTAATAAACTGATTAACAAAAAAATTGAAATAATAACATTTATTCTTTCATCTAAATTTTTATTATTTTTTTTTTGATGAATATTTTCATCAAAATATAAATTTAGTTGATTATTTCTTTTCATTTAAACTTAAATATTCAATATTAGACTCTTCAAAAAATAAATAATCTTTGTCTAGAAACCGATCAGCCAATCTTTTAATATTTTCTGGTGACTTAAGGTAAACATTTTCTTTTAATTCAATATCATTTGATTTTTTAAGATCTAGTATGTTTTTCTTTTTTTCGATTATTTTTATTTCAAAGTTTTTTGATTTGTTTTTATAAAAATTTGTAATGAACGTTCCTATTAATAACAATAAAAGGCTTATAAATATATTTTTAAACATACAATTCTTCCAATAAAAAATACTTTTCCATATTTAAATCTTGCCTGTTTAAATTAATAGTTGGATTCTTAGTTTTTTTAATTACTCTTAATTTTGCTGATCTAGAATTTGGATTTTTTTTTATCTCAATATTACTCGGTTTTTGTACTTTGTTTGTTATAAATTCTATACTGATATTTTCACAATTATTCTTTTTTGGAATATATCTGGATAATGTTTTTGTTTTTCCATAAAAATTAAAAATTTTTTTAACCAAAGTATCTTCTAGCGAATGAAACGAAACTATGATTATAAAAGCTCCCTCTTTGCAATTTTCAATAATATATTTTAGAGAGTTATAAATCTCTGATAATTCTTGATTAACTATCATCCTTATTGCTTGAAAAGACTTTGTTGCAGGGTTAGTACCTTTTTTCCTAAACTTTATTTTATTAACGATATCTGATAATTCTTTACCTGAAGCTATATTTTTTTTATCTCTATTGTTAATTATACTCCTGGCTATCTTTGAAAAAAATTTTTCTTCTCCAAAATATTTAAGTATATCTTTTAAATCCTTCTCTGAAATATTTTTTAATAAATCATATGCATTAAATGTATTTAAACCCATAGTCATATCTAGTAAATTTTTAGACTCAAAAGAAAATCCTCTTTCTAAGTTTTTCAATTGAAAATTAGATAAGCCTAAATCAAAAATAAAATAATCAATTTCTTCAAATTTTTTTATTTTTTTTATTTGTGAGAATTTTATATTATAAAAACTGAATCTATTAGGGTAATTTTTTTTTAATTTTAAAACATAATCTTTAATGTTTTTGTCTCTATCTAACCCAACTACTGAAGCATTCAAAAATTTTTTTAAAATTGCAGAGGAATAACCTCCCCCACCAAAAGTGCAATCTGCTATTAATTTATTATCTTCAAGATAACTTAATACTTCGTTGAGCATCACTGGATAATGTTTGATAATATCCAGTGACATATTGCATATTTTCTAGTTAGTTTGTCTTCTTAAAAATGCAGGAATTTCTAAATCATCTTTATCGTCAAACTCTAAATCTGACAAATCGGTATCAACATTTATTGGTTGTGAATCCTGCTCTTTTTCATAGACCTCTTCATCATTAGTAAACAGTTGTGGAGTTTGAAAATTTTCCTTTTCTTCAAACTGATCAGAACCTTCTTCAAAACTTGAAGGTTTACTTTCGACAATATTATTTTCAACGCTTTGATTATTTTGATCCTCTTTTAAAAAATCCTCAATTACAGGATCTTCAATTTTGATATTTTCCTGAATTTCACTGTAATTTGTTTTGATATCTGGTGATATATTCTCACCAGACTGATTTACCGAACCTAAATCTAAAGCATTTGCTCCTGAAATATGAGTGTTCTGTGTACCTTGCATACCTGTGCTCGTATTTGCTGACTGAGAGTAAGGTTGATTTGATATATATGTAGTATAATTATTTTTAACATGATTGTTATAACTACTATTATTGAATAAATTTTGTGAAGCGTACCCACCTCTATTCTGTACAACGCTTAATGTTGGCTTATTTTTTACAACTTCTCCCCCTAGACCTGTAACAACTATTGAGACCCTAACTTTTCCTGTCATTGTTTCATCAATTGTATTACCTATTAAAATATCTGCACCGGGGTCAACTTCAGCTCTAATTTTATTTGCAGCTTCATCAACTTCAAAAAGAGTAATATCATTTCCGCCTGTAATATTTACAAGTAAACCTTTCGCTCCTTTTAAAGTATAATCATCAATTAACGGATTATTTATAGCTGCATCTGATGCTACTACCGCTCTATTATCGCCCTCAGCTTCACCAGTTCCCATCATGGCTTTTCCCATACCACTCATAATAGTTTCAATATCAGCGAAATCTAAATTCATTAGACCAGGTCTTACAATTAAATCTGTGATACCTCGGACTCCATGCATTAAAACATTATCGGCCATTTTAAACGCGTGAATTAATGGAGTTTTTTCATCAGCAATTTTAAACAGATTTTGATTTGGAATTATTATACTTGTGTCAACAACCTTTAATAAGTTTTCTAATCCAGCCTCTGCAACTCTAATTCTTCCTGGGCCTTCGTACATAAAAGGTTTTGTTACAACGCCAACTGTTAGAATATTTAGATCTTTTGCAGCTTTTGCAATTACAGGCGCAGCACCAGTACCTGTTCCACCGCCCATTCCTGCAGTTACAAAAACCATATTTGCTCCTTGCAAAAGGTTGATAATTTCGTTCATTGACTCGTCAGCGGCAGCTTGACCAATATCTGCTTTGGATCCGGCGCCTAATCCTCTTGTCAAGTTTGCACCTAATTGAATTTTACAATCTGCTTTATTTTTTTTTAAATCTTGCGCATCTGTGTTTGCAGCAACAAATTCCACACCTTGAATTCCAGCATCAATCATATTATTGATTGCATTTCCTCCAGCTCCACCAACTCCAAGTACAACAATTCTTGGTTTTAATTCTCTTAACTCGGGTGCAGTAATGTTTATTGCCATGATTTTTCTCCTTTTAGTTTATTTAATTTGTTTGCTTCCATTTTAGCTCTGATCGTTTTAAATTTGCTTTTTTTCTTGCTTCAGCGCTAAATTTTTTGAACGCTGTTGGTTCCCACATTTGAAATGTTTTACCTAGACCAACAAACAAAACTTTTTCATTTATTCCTGAATGACTTAAGAGTTTATCTACTAATGTGACTCGTCCTTCACTGTCAAAATTTAATTGAAAACTATTTGCCAATATTGAGGTTGAAAATATATCCCTATTTTCTTCAAAAGGATTAAGTGTATCAATTGTATCAATTATTTTTTGTAATCTATCTTGAGGACAAAATTCTATTGATGAATTTGTAAACGATGGATAACAAATGACTCCATTGTAGCCTAGGGTTGACAAATGCGATCTATATGGGGCTGGCACTGATACTCTCCCTTTTCTGTCTAACTTGTTTTCGTAAGTAGAAATAAACATATAAATTTATCATTTTTATCCTAGTATGGGATTACATGGGAATACATGGTTTTCATTAATTAGTCAATAATAATACAACTTTTAGTTGTTCTATAAATGTTCTGTAGTTTGGGTATTTTGCTAGCTGGCCTGTAAGCTGGGTTCTGTCATTTAAAATGGTAATTTATCTTGGCTAACCATTCCTGATTAGCTCTAGCAACCAACCCGGATAGCTTATTTAGGAATTTGATCGATGATCGCGCTATCCCTATTTGGTCTTGCTCCAAGTAGGGTTTTCCATGCCCTTTTTATTACTAAAAAGGCGGTGAGCTCTTACCTCACCGTTTCACCCTTGCCTTGATAAGGCGGTCTATTCTCTGTGGCACTTTCCCTAGGATCACTCCTGCCAGGTGTTACCTGGTACTTTTTCCTATGGAGCCCAGACTTTCCTCTCTAAATTTAGAGCTACCATTCAACCAACTAGCGAAAAATAATATAGCTAATTATCATTTATTTTCAACGTTTTTTTGACAATTTGAGATCAGCTAGTGTTGACCATGGGAATTTTGGTCCTGGATCTTTTTTTCTTTTTGGCGCAATATCTTCATGACCAAGAATATATTTTGTATTTATTTTATGTTTTTTTTTTAAATCAATTAAAAGCTTACATAAAGATTTAATCTGGTTTTTTGGAAAAATTTCCTTACCGTTATTCACAAGCTCAATCCCAATAGATTTCGAATTTAAATTGATGTCTTTTTCCCATCTCGATTTACCGGCGTGCCAAGCAACGTTTTCATCTCTGACAAGCTGATATATTTTTCCCTTTTTACTAATTAAATAGTGAGAGCTTACTTTTGCAACTCTAGATTGTAGTCTTTGAACTGCAGAGGCTTGATTTTTCATACCAGTGTAGTGAATAATTAAATATTTAATATTTCTATTATTTTTTACATCAAAATTTTTACTACCTATATAATTTATTTTAAAATCCATATTGCCTTTTTTTATGCTAGTTTTAGCTATAAATATCACTATATACTCCCCGCATTATAAAAAAATGAAATATTTCTTTAAATTAATAATAATCAGCTCATTACTAACGGGCTTTCCAACAATGGTGTCTTCAAAAACTAAAGATTGCTTTGAAAATGTAAATAGAGCAGTTTTTACTTTTAATATGGGTTTGGATAAAGCAGTTTTTAAACCAATTGCAGTCGGTTACTCATACTTACCCAATCCAATAAAAATTGGTGTAAAAAATGCAACAAATAATGTTTCCTATTTAGTTCAAATACCCAATCAATTTCTTCAAGGCAAATTTGAAAATGGTTTAAAAGATACAGGTAGATTTATCATTAATACAACAGTTGGTATTTTCGGTTTATTTGATCCAGCATCCAAAATTGGATTATCAAAAAATGAAAATGAAGATTACGGGCAAACACTTGGAAGCTGGGGTATCGGTCATGGTTGTTATATTGTCTTACCAGTTTTAGGACCGACTACAGTAAGAGACTCCTTCGGGAAAGTAGGAAACGTTTTTTTAGACCCATTTTATTTAAGCACTGTAGGCGACAAAGAAATGTTATTTGGAAATAATCTTGGTGACCAAACTTATTGGGGTGAAACTGTATTAGATAAAACAAATTGGAGAGCAGAAAATATACAAGCGCTTAATGATTTAGAAAAAAATTCAATTGACTTATATTCTTCAGTAAAAAGTTTATATTTACAACGAAGAGACTATTTGACAAATGATGGGACAAATAGTGGCGACGAATGGAAAGATTTTAAATAAAAAATATTTAATGTTTAAGAATATTATTTTAATAAAATTCATAATTATATTTTTTTTTACAACAAATCTTCATGCCTTTGAGAAAGCTGCAGAACAATTAGTACAATCTACTACTAATAATGCTAAGTCGATAATTTTAAGTAAAAAAATTGAAAACAAAGAAAAAAAAGAACAAATAGAAAAGATTGCATTAGAAGTTGTTGACGTTGATGGATTAAGCCGCTTTACATTAGGTTCCTTTAGAAAAGATTTAAATGAAGATCAATTAAAAAAATATAATCAACTATTTAGAATATTTTTTGCAAAAAATATTTCGAGCAGACTTCAAAACTATAGTGATCAAAATATTAAAGTTATAGGATCAAAAAAAATAAGTGACAACTATGTATTAGTTAATTCAAAAATGACCTCAAAAATTGACAATCAAGAAATTAAAATTGATTGGCGTGTTTTTAAAATTAATGATAAGTTGTTAATAAGAGACTTGGTTGTAGAAGGTTTAAGCTTAGCTAAAACGCAAAGAGAGGAATTCAACTCAATATTTTCTAGCAAAGGTTATGACGGATTAGTCAATAGTTTAAGTGACTTTATATCTAAGAATTAGTTTTTTTATATCCTAATTGCAAAATCCATAAACCAAATAATATAATTACAAGAGAGATAAACATGTTAGCAGAAAATTTTTCATTCAAAAACAGCCAACTGAAATATAGACCAAATATCGGTATTAATAGCGAAACTTGTGACATAAATATTAAACCATTTTCAAAAATTAGTTTAGCTCTAATCATAAAAGCAATTGCAGTGCTTACAACCCCTAAATAAATCAAACTCGCAAAACTACTAATTTGTGTTAATTGAAAATTAAGGTTGTAAAGTTTAGGGATACAAATTGGTAACAATATTATTGTTCCACATATCATAGATAATATTGCAATAGTTTCATTATTATACTTTTTATTCTTTTCAATAATCAATCCTCCAATAACATAGCTTAAAGAAGCAGACATAACTATTAATACAGAGAGGATTGTAGTAGTTTTAGAAATATAAATTTGATCATAAAATAAAATAAAGACGCTAATAAATCCGATTACAGTTCCTAAAAACTTAAACCTATTAAATTTATCGCTTGTAAAAAAATGTGATAATATAATTGCATAAAATGGACCTGCTGACATCAGTAATGCAGCTAATCCACTGTTCATTCCATCAATACCGTAAGCAATCAAACAAAAAGGCAAAACATAGTTGGTAAAACCAATTATAAAAAAGATATAAAAATTTTTTGTAAATAAAACTTTAAAACTTATCGATTTAAATATTGTAAAAGACAATAAGAATAAAAAAATGGAGGCAAAAAATATTCTGCCTCCAGCTAATAAAATAAAATCAAAGCTATTAAGAACAATCTTGTAATTAAAAAAAGCTGAACCCCAAATTGCAGATAAAATGAATAATAATATATAACTTTTTAAAGCTGGTTTTTGCATATTGCTTTGGTGGGCCCGGAGGGATTTGAACCCCCGACAACCCCGTTATGAGCGGGGGGCTCTAACCAACTGAGCTACAGGCCCGGAATTTGTCCAGCTTTAACACTTTAATAATTAAAAATAAATAAATATTACTAATTATCTAAAAAACTCTTTAGTTGTCTAGATCTACTTGGATGCTTTAACTTTCTCAAGGCTTTTGCTTCAATTTGCCTAATCCGCTCTCGGGTAACAGAAAATTGTTGCCCAACTTCCTCTAAAGTATGATCAGTATTCATTCCAATTCCAAATCTCATTCTCAAAACTCTTTCTTCTCTAGGAGTTAGTGAAGCTAATACTTTAGTTGTAGTATTTTTTAATGCTGTTTGTACTGCAGCATCGACAGGTATCAATGCATTTGAATCTTCAATAAAATCTCCAAGTGTACTATCATCTTCGTCCCCGACGGGAGTTTCTAAAGATACTGGCTCTTTTGCAATTTTCAAAACTTTTCTTACTTTCTCTAAAGGCATAGCTAATTTTTTTGATAATTCTTCTGGAGTCGGTTCTCTACCAAACTCACTCATCATTTGTCTTTGAGTTCTTACAATTTTATTTATTGTTTCAATCATGTGAACAGGAATCCTAATCGTACGCGCTTGATCAGCTATGGATCTTGTAATTGCTTGTCTTATCCACCAAGTTGCGTAGGTTGAAAATTTATAACCTCGTCTGTATTCGAATTTATCTACCGCTTTCATCAATCCAATATTTCCCTCTTGTATTAAATCAAGAAATTGCAAACCTCTATTCGTATATTTTTTCGCAATTGAAATTACTAATCTTAGATTAGCTTCAATCATTTCCTTCTTCGCTATTCTAGACTCTCTTTCTCCTTTTTTAATTTTATTAACGAGGACTCTGAAATCAGAAATTGACATTCCAATAACATTGCTAAGATCGATTAATTTCCCTCTTAATATAGTGAATAACTTTTTCTCTTTAGTAAAAAAAGCTAACCAACTTTTTTCTTCACTTAAAAATTTTTCAAAATTTGGATTAAGTTCATTGCCAACATAAAACTTTATAAAATCGTCTCTTGATATACCATGTTTATTTGCAGCTCTCATTAATTCTCCATCATACGACAGAACCTTTTTATTTTCCGCATAATTCAAACTTACAAGATCTTCTTGTGTTACTTGATTTAACTGTAATTTTAGTAATTCTTCCATGATTTCTTTTTTAACTTTCTCATAATTTTTTTTCTTACTATCACTAAAAAGTTGATTTTTTAAGACACACTCAAGTTTATCTCTTTGATAAGAAATAAGTTTTTTATAATTTTTTGTAATTCTACTAAAGGCTTCGAGTATTTTTGGTTTCAATTCGATCTCTAAAGATGCAAGAGATATATTGAACTCATCATCATCGCTACCATTATCATCACTTTCTGTATCAATGTTAGGGTTTTTTTCTTTTGCTTCTTTTTTACTTTTTTCTTTGATTGATTTAGCTAATTTTTCATCATCAATAAAATTTGTATCAAGATCAATAATATCTCTTACGAGCATTTCATTATTGATTAATTTTTCCTCCCACTCAAAAATTTTTTTAGCTGTAATAGGACTTTCAGAAAGAGAGCTAATCATTACATAACGACCAGACTCAATTCTCTTGGCAATAGCAGTTTCGCCTTCTCTTGATAAAAGCTCAACACCTCCCATCTCTCTTAGATACATTCTTATAGGATCATCGCTTCTTTCAACTGTTTTTGTTTGTCTTGACGATTCAGTTTCTGTTTTTTTTATTTTAAAATCAGATTTTTTTTGAACTAATGTTATTGCTTGATCAAAAATATGTATCAATGCATTATTTAAACTTTCTAGATTACTATTTCTTTTACCTAGGGATTTTTGTAATTCTTCATGAGTTATAAAACCTCTGTTGAGGCCTTTATCAACTAGTCGCTCAAAGGATTTAGATATTAATTTTTCCACAATAGATGCTGGAATTTATATTTTTTTTGAAGAAAATAAATGAGAGATTTATTAGATTTTTAGCTGTTTTTCAACGATATATATCGATCGTACATATCCTGGTTCAGATTTTTTACTAAATCTGATTCCAGCTTAGATAATTCTTTATTTTTTTTAAATAAATTTAATTCTGATAAATAATCCTCAAAAAAACTACTAAAGGAGTTTTGGTCTAAGTTGTTTATAATACTTTTATTGTTTGCATACATATTTATTTTTTTTAACAAAGCATCATAATTTATTTCTAATTTTTTTATCAAATTATCTTTTGATAAAATATTTTGATTTGCTAAAGAAGATATAAGTTCAGACAAAAAATCTTTATTTTCTTTGAAGCTAAAATCTATAGTTGAAAGTTCCTCTATTTTGTTTTCACTAAAATTTGGGTAGTTTAAAATTAAATTTAATAAGGATAGTTCGATAATCTCTTCTTTTGTCAACATTAATCTTAAACTTGCTTTTTTTAATTCTTCTTGATTAAGAAAATTATTATTTTTATTTTTTATTAAATTTTCAAAAATTTTATTTTTAAATGCATTCTTTATATATTTTTTTGATATCGGATCATCTACTTCTTCGGCAAGACTAAAAAGTTTTTTTTCTAAGAGCGCGACTTCTGAAGCTTTAGATCTATTTACATTTACTGCATGATAATTAAAAATAATTTCAGTTAAATCGCTGCTCTGGTTAATTAATGAAATAAAACCTTTATACCCAAATTGATTTATAAAGTCGTCAGGATCTTGCGAATTAGGTATTTTTGTAAAATAAATATCTTTACCAGGCTTTAGAATTTTCAAAACTCTCTCAGCAGCTCTATAAGATGCATTTAAGCCACTTTTATCTCCATCAAAGCATAAAATAATTTTGTCAAAATTTTTCCATGCTAAATTAATTTGAGATATTGTAATTGCTGTACCTAAAGTTGCAGCAACATTTTTTACTCCTTTATTATGTAATGAAACTACATCCATATATCCTTCAACTAAAATTAAATTTTCAGTATTTGCACTCTCCTTTTTGGCATAATTTAAATTATAAAGATTAAAACCCTTTTTAAAAAATTCTGTCTCAGGAGAATTTATATATTTTGCCAAAAATTTTTCTGAAACTGCTCTTCCGCCACAACCGATATATTGATTATAATAATTGAATATTGGAAAAATAATTCTATTTCTAAAACGACATACCAGTTCTTCTGATTGATCCTTTTTATAATACATGCCAGATTTAATTAGTTCTTCCGTGGTAAAATTATTCTTATAAAGTTTTTCTTGAATTTTTTTACTATTTTCACAATAACCAATCTTAAAATTTTCAATTGTATTGTTTGATAAACCTCTATCGGTCAAATATTTAAGGTGCGAATTTTTATATTCGGATTGAAGGTCTAATTCACAAGTTGAAAAAAAAATTTCAAAAAGTTTTTGAATTTTTTGTGACTCCTTTTCTTTTTTTTCATCTTCTTTTGTAAAGTGATAAGGTTGCATTCCAGCTCTTTGTGCTAAAGATCTTACTGCTTCGCCAAAACCTTGATTATCTAATTTCATTAAAAAATCAAAAATATTTCCATGTTCACCTGTACTAAAACAATGATAAAATCCTTTATCGTCATTAACAGTGAACGATGGAGTTTTTTCATTTTTAAATGGAGATAGACCTATAAACTCTTTGCCTCTTTTCTTTAAATTGACTTTCAATCTAACTACGTCTGAAACTTTAAGTCTATTTTTAATCTCCTCAATATACGACTTTGGATATTTCATGATCCTTTGAGTTTTTCCTTTAAAATTTTCCCGGCTAATGAAAAATCAATTTTTCCTATATATTTACTTTTAAGAATTTGCATGACTTTACCCATATCTTTAAGACTTAATGCTCCAGAGCTTGAAATGGCTTCTAAACAAGCTTTTTCGACTTCATCATTGCTTAATTGTTGTGGCAAAAATTCTTTAATAATTTCTATTTCATTTTTCTCTTTATCCACTAAATCTTGCCTTTTGGCCTTCTGATACATTTCTACTGACTCATTTCTTTGTTTTAGCATTTTATTTAAAATAGAAATCATATCTTCATTGGTTACTTCTTTCTTCTCAGAAGTTCTTTTTTCAATTTCCTTGTCTTTTTTTGCAGAAACTATACCCCTTAAAGTTAAAACCCTTTCACTTTGCTTATTTTTTAAAGATTTGCTTAGTGCTTTGTTAACATTTTCAAATATGCTCATGACGATTATTTAATTTAGTTTCTTGACGAGTGTAAGACTTTTTCATAATTAACGCCAAAGTTTTTTTTTAATTTTGATTCTTAACCTATGAGTTGTATTTTTGTTTAAC
>MDTE01143606.1_pt1 | contig 35345 bp, 33 predicted proteins | sample 811231 | NCBI WGS metagenome assembly MDTE01 (sample SAMN05326651, study PRJNA326480) | marine metagenome | isolation source: seawater | place: Indian Ocean: Red Sea | collected 2010
AGTTTTTGTCGAAAAGAAAGAGAAACAGCCAGATAATCCTAATGTTCCAGCCTTGTATCGATCAATTTTTGAACCGATTGCGTGGGCACAATCCTCAATAATTTTTATATTATTTTTTTTACAATATGATCTTATAGCCCTTATATCGTGTGGCATATATCCTCCAAAATGGACTAATATAATAGCTTTGGTATTTTTAGAGGTACAATTTTTTATTTCTTTTAGATCCAAACAAAAAGTATTTGGATTAATATTAGCGAATATAATTTTACCCTTATTTGTGATCACAGATGAGCCATCAGCTATAAAGCTTTGAGTTGGAACAATAACTTCATCTGTTTTATTTAAATTTAAATAACTAATTGAAATTTCAAGAGCACTTGTACAAGAATTTAGGAAAACTGCATATTTAGAACCTATATACTTAGCAAAAGTATTTTCAAATTCTTTTGTAAAAGGTCCTGTGCTTAGTTTTCCCTTTAGCACTTTTGGTATATTAGATTTAATATAATTTATTTCACTTTTTGAAAAAAATGGATAAGCTACTTGAATTTCATTTTTCATTTTTTTTCGCCATTAAATTTAAATTATAAAATATATCTTTAGGTTTAAACTTTAATATTTTCCTAGCTTTATCTATATTCATATAAACATCACCTGAAAAGTTTTTATTTTTTTTTTTGGAAAGTATAAGTTTTGATTTTGAATTAATTTTTTTTTTTATGAACTGTGCAATTTTCCTTTGAGAAATCGGCTGACCACCTCCAATATTTATAATTTCATTTTTTTTTGATTTTAATTCAATAGATTTAATTATTGCTTGAGAGCAATCATCAACATAAATATGATCTCTTCTATTTGCTCCTTTGTTAAATATTTCAATTTTTTTATCTTTTTGCATTAGTTGGAAACAAGTGTTTATGAATCCTGGTAAATTTTGATTTTTACCAAATATGCCGTCAAAACGTAAAATTACTAATTTATAATTAAATATTTTGGAAAAATGAATTAATAAATCTTCAGAAATCTTTTTTGTTAATCCATAAAAATTTCTTGGCTGCGATTTATATGTTTCTTTAATATTTTTTAAGCTTGAGTTAGTATTATAAATACTAAAACTTGAAGAATATATAATTTTATTTACTTTTTTTCCAAAAGTATCAATTAAATTATATGTGCTTTTGACATTTCCATCATAAAAATTTTTAAAATCTTTGATTTTTTTTACAGGTTGTACAGCTGCTGTATGTATTATTAAATCAATCTCACAATTTTTTATTTTTTTTAACTGTTCTTTTTTTGAAATATCTATTTTTTTGAACTTATACTTTCTGTTCTTAATGATGTTATTATTTTTTTTTTTATCAATAAGCAAAACCTCACAATTAATTTTCTTCAAACGATCCAGTAAATTTGAAGCCAAAAAACCATTTGCTCCAGTTAGCATTATTTTTATCATATTTTAAAAATTTTTTTCTTGAATTGGGTTATCTCTTAAAACATTTGTATTTAATTTCTTTCCAATGATTTTACTTAGTTTGTCGTGTGAAAATTTAATACTTGGTCTTTTAAAATCTAAATATTCAAGTTTTAATTTTTGTCCTTTTTTTAAATTCTTATTATAATAAATTCCTATTTCTCCTCTTTTTTTTTTTTGTGAAAAACTAGTCTTAAAATTTTCAATAGCTCTTATAGTGCTAACCATTTCTTTGAATTGATCAGGACTTATTGATACATTTTTATCAGGACATTTGTGATTTTTATGAAGTTTTAAATGTTTCTCTAAAATTTCTGCTCCATAAAATTTTGATGCAATAGCAATCCCTATTCCTTTTGTATGATCGGAGTATCCAACCTTTACCTTTTTTATAACTTTTTTAATATTATGTATCTCGTTAAGATTTATAATATCCATAGGAGCAGGATAATGTGAAACACAATATAATATTGAAAGTTTATTTTTTTTAAAATTTCTTGATATTTTTTTTAAAGATTTTAAATCAGCATATCCAGAGGATAATATAATCTCTTTTTTAAAGCTTTTGATTTTTTCAATTAGTTTTTTATTTCTAATATTAGATGAAGCAATTTTAAATTTTTTAATTTTTAAACTATTCAAAAATACAGCACTATTTACATCAAAGGGGCTTGAGAAAAATTCTATGTTTAGTTTTTTACAAAATTTTTTAAGTTTAAAATACTCATAATTTTTTAATTCAAATTTTCTCATGTATCTAATGACCTTTTTTTCAGTGTATTTTTTATTGTATAAATTATTTGTTATATATGTTTGAAATTTTACAGCATCAGCACCTGCATATTTTGCTTTTTTTATAAGCTCCTTAGCCAAAAGAAAATTACCATTATGATTAATGCCGATTTCAGCAACAATAAACATTTTTCTTAATTTCGAGATCATTTAAGTAGGAAAATCAAATATTATAGTTTTGTTCTTTATTCTTATATTTTTGAAAATTATTTTTTATAAATTTGACCGTCATTTTGATACCTTCTTCTAAACTAATTAATTTTTTCTTCTTAGGTTTTAGTATTTTAAAAAATTTTCTATTATCACATTTGAGTCTGTTTACTTCACTTTCCTTTGATCTTTTTCTAATTGTTTCAATTTGTATTTTTTTTCCTGTTTCTAAATTTTTAGAGATTAGTTTAATTAAATCTTTGATAGATATTTCTGAATTTGTTCCAAAATTAACTGTCTCACCAAAAAATTTATTTGATTTGGAAAATTGGTAAAAACCATTGACCGTATCAGATACATATGTAAAATCACGCGTAGGAAAAAGATTTCCCATTTTTATTTTTTTACTGTTTGATAGAAACTGTAAAATTATAGATGGAATCACTGCCCTAAGTGATTGTCTTGGACCAAATGTGTTAAAAGGTCTAAATATTTTTATAGGGGTTTTAAAAGATTTAAAATAACTTATTGCAAGATTATCTGCAGCAATTTTACTTGCTGCATATGGCGATTGTCCAACTATAGGATGTTTTTCATCAATTGGAATATACTGAGCGGTACCGTACACCTCACTACTTGAGGTTATGATAGTATTCTCACAAGAAATTTTTTTGGCGCATTCTAATATATTATATGTACCAACTACATTAGTTTTTACATAAGCTAAAGGTGAAAAATAAGAATATGGTATTCCACACAAAGCTGCTAAATGAAAAATTGTTTTACATCCAGCAGATGCTTTCTCTACAGAGTCAAGATCTCTTATATCACCTAATATAATATTTATATGTTTTTTTAATTTTGAATTTTCTAACCAACCATGATGATTATCCCTATTATATTTATCAAAAGCAATAACATCATAACCTTTTAAAACTAAATATTCAGCTAAATGTGATCCTATAAATCCACAAGCACCGGTTACTAATACTTTTTTATTTTTCATTTTATTTTATTAAGATTTTTATTTTTTATTTCATATATCGAGTCTGCAATTTCTATCATATTTTTTTTGTGGGAGATCAATATAATTGTGACTCTATCTTTTAATTTTATTAAAGTTTCCTTAATTATATTTTCAGATTGCTCGTCTAAAGAACTTGTTGGTTCATCTAAAAGCAAAATTTCAGGTTTTTTTATTAAAGCTCTAGCTAGTGATAATCTCTGTTTTTGGCCACCTGAAATATTATTACCCATTTGGCCTATATTTGTATTTAAATTTTCTGGTAAACTATTTACTAAATTTTCTAATTTAACCATATCCAATATTTTGAAAAAATCTTCATCACTGGCCTTTGGATTTGACCAAAGCAAATTTTCTTTAATTGTCGAATTGAAAAAATTGCTCTCTTGGGGTACATATCCAATTTTTCTTCTTAGAGAAATAAGATTTAGATCTTTAAGATTATCCTTGTCGTAGATAATTAAACCATCATAATTTTGATATAATCCCAATAATAAGTTAATTAAAGTCGTTTTTCCAGAACCAGACTCACCAATTATAGTAGTAAAATTTTTTTTCTTTACTTCAAAAGAGACATCATTAAAAAGAATTTCTCTATTTTTGTGAATGAACTTTAGATTTTTACAAATAATAGATTGATTTAATTTTTTAAATTCTTTTTCACCTGATTTTTGTTTAAATTTCAGAGAACTTAATGATAGGGATTCCATCTGATTAAGAGCAGATGAATAAACTCCAAGTGATAACCTGCCATTTAAAATAGTTGTGATTGGTTGAATAGTTCTTTGAAAAGCAAATATTACTAATCCTAATTCCGAAACAAGTGTTAAATTACTAGTCATGAGAATTACTGAAATAATCACCGCTAAAATTGTTAAAGGAAAAACAATAGTAGATACAAATTCATTAAGTGTTAGGTATTTTACAGCTGCATTTGAATGATTTACAAAATTTTCTTTTGTACTGTATAAGGTCTTGGATTTATTCCCAAAACTTACGATTAAAGTCAAAAGTGAAACTATTTCAAATACAGATTTTGCGAATTTATTCCCACTCTTGGTATAAAATTTACCTAAATTTTCTATTTTTTTTTTATAGAAAAAAATTGGTGAAAAAATTATTATACTGCAGATAATAAATAAAATTGTAACTTTGGGAAATAAAATAATTGGTAATAAAAGAATAAAAAGTACTTGTAAAAAACTTACAATAACATTTGCTAGTGAATTAAAACTGTTTCCAATTTTACTCAGTTCTGCTTGAAAAGTATTTATTACTTTACCCGCCTCAATTTCATGATAAAAGTTAAGACCTGCTGATAAAAAATTATTAAGCTTATCAGAAATAATATTAGCTAGAAATTCATATTTAATTTTAAATATATAATGAGATATCAAAATTTTAAAAGAGGCAGCGAATAAAGATGAAAACAAAAACATTAAGCCGGCTGAAAATAAATTCAAATCAACATTAAAAAAATTGAGAAAATTTTGAACTATATTTGTAACCCCGCTAATTGACTCAGGCTTAACAACCAGGTCTATCAGGGGAACAACTGAAAATATCATTAGTAATTGAAAAATTATTAAAAAAGAGGTCAAAAATATTACTAGAAAAAATTTATATCCAGAAAATTTTATAAAATAAAATAAAAAATCTTTAAGTGTACTCATTAATTCTTTTTCAAAAACCATTTATTATTTAATAAGAATGAAGTTGATACATTTGCAATAATTTTTTTGTTAGTAATTTTTTTTACTAATAAAATAAAATTTTTTTCTAATTTTTCTTTTTTTTTACTTACAAATTTTTTGTTTTCTTTATTCAAAAAATCAATTACTGTATCTTTTATCTCCTTTTTTGTATTTTCTAATACTAATAGATTATTTTTTTTGTAGTCATCAGTTCTTTTCAAAAAAATGAAATCATTATTTTTTTGGTTTATTAGAGATAAAAATTTTTTTGAACCTTTAAATTTAAGCTTTTTTGGCAAAAAAAACATATTTTTTTGAAAGCTAAAGATAGTCGAAAAGGGAACACAGTTTACAAATATTGTTGGTTTTTTAAAAATATAAAGTGGCATTGAAAATCCAGATGGTGAACAAACTGCAAATTCACAATTTTTTTTTAGCCACAGATCTAAAAAATCTGTTCTACTTTTTGAGTTTGCGTAGTCTATAAAAAGCTTATTTTTATACTTAATTTTTTTTTCAACGTATTTTCCCATTCGAATAACTAAATAACCCAATTTATTTAGATAATTTATTGTTGGAATAAAATTATTAACATTCCAATTCATGTAATCATGATATGAAAAATCTATACCTAATTTTCCTTTTAAATTTATGGTTTTCTTATAAATTGAATCTCTAGATGAAATAATTACGAATTTTGTATTTTTAGTAATATTGTTTTTTTTAAAGAAACTTTCAATTTCAGTTTTGTTTTTATTATCTAAAACTAGATCAATAGATTTTTTTTTATTTTTTCCAATAGTCTCTGTTAAATATTTATCGAAAAACTTTTCATTTCCTTGATTTGAGTCTTCAATATTGTAAATATGTTCTCGGTATCCTGGAATGAAAAAATTAGCGATATAAAATAACTCTATAATTTTGTGTATCTTAATTTTTTTTTTTAATAATTTTGCCCAGTGTTTATTAGAGACAAAATTATTAAGGAAGAAAAAATCGATATGTTTAGATTTTTTTTTGTCTTGAATTAGCAAATATACGTATGTTGCTCCAATAAAATGTCCGTATTCTTCAGATCGAATTTTACCAAAACGAATAATTTTAAGTGGGCTTATTATTCTTATTAAAATTATAATTGGTATGAAAAAAACTGATAAAAAAATTTTTAGTATTATAAAAAAATATTTTCTTATTAGAAAAATAATTTTTTCCATTTAAATATATATTTTAAATATAATTTTAAAAAAGTTTAAAAGTTGACGAAAAATTATTTAAGTTTAAAATTATTACCAAATCTTCTTAATTTATAATAATCTTTGTTTTGTATTAATAATTTAGTGAGTTTTTTGTTGCCCCACTTATCATGGACAACTGAAAAGTTTCTTCCAGAAACTGCATTTTTTTTTTCAAGGCATGCCCATCTCAAACAATTGTATATTGTTTTAAAACTTGTTCCTTGCTTTCCTGATTTCATAAACTTCTTTATTTTATTATAATTTTTTCCTGCTTTTTTTTTAGCTTTAAGTGTCTCATAATGAGACCTAGTTCTCGTTAAACCTGGTCCTATTATAAAAATTTTAAGTTTAGGATACTCTGAAGAAATAAGTTCACAAAATTTTATAAGCGCAATTTTTGAAATTGTATATGCCGAATAATTATCCATTGTTCCATTAGTTCCTGTTCCAGCTAAAAAACATATATTTGAATTTTTGTTATTTTTTAATTTGTATAGATGATGAATAGTTAATACTTGGCCTAGAAAATTTGAATTAAATGACTCATGCCACCTTTGAGATGGAGTAGAAAAAAATGGACCGATTGGTTCAGTTGTTCCAACTGCAGAAAATATTAAATCCCACTTAAAGTTCAATGACTGAAGTTTTCTTTTTAAATTTTTTAAATCTTTTTTTTTAGTTAAATCACATTTAAAAGTTTTAACTTTTTTATCTAGACTTAATAAATCTGAATTTTTTTTTCTGTAAGTACCAAAAATTTCTACATTATCTTTGACCAGAAAATCTGCTATACTTTTACCGATCATCGAGTTAACTCCTAGGATTATTACTTTTTTCAATTTTTTTCTCATTTTTAAAAATATAAATGTAAAACTTTTCTTGAACCAAGTTTCAAATCTGTTGCCCAATGAATATCTCTTGAGTCAAAAAGAGCTAGGTCCCCCTTTTTTCCTGTAAGGACTTTTGAGTCATTTTTAATTATTTCTTTTTGATTTTGACTCAAAAAAGCGTAAATATTTTCCTTAGACCATTGAGTATCTTTATTTTTATGTAAAGATGTATATTCTTTAATAAATTTGCTCGTTACAGATTTTGGATAAATTGCTGTAGGACCATTTTCAATATTTACATCTTCTAAAAAAATAATACCTTTTAAGAATGGCTTAAAACTATCTACATGTGGAATGTTAGCAATTGGTTCGATGCATTTTCCCTTTAATCCTTGTATTTGATTATCACCTGACTGACTTAAGGAAAGAATACTAATACATCTTTTGAATTTAAAATAAAAAAATGTTGAAATTAATATAAACTCCAAACTATTTAAAAATCTTTTTATTTCAGGTTTAATATTTTCAATATGTTTTATTTTCATCATCCCCTCCTTAACTTCTAAATCAATATTTTTATTTTCAATTTCTTTATAATTTGATGTATCTTTTAAAAGTAAGTTTTGTAAATATTGGATTTCATTATTAGTGTAAAACTTTTCAACTTTACAATAACCCTTTTCTTTAAAAGATAAAAAAATTAACTTGAGTTTTTTTAGAATAGATGAATTTTTTTTAAATTTTAAAAGAAAATTTAATAATAATAGTGAAATATTAATTCTTAAATTATGAAGTAAATTAAAAAAATAAATTTTATTTTTCATTTTAGGATTTTAAAATTTTCTTTGCGTTTTTAATAATATTATTGACGTTTAAACCAGCTCTATTACATAAATCTTCGTAAGATCCATATCCATGGACAAAATCTTTTATTGCCATTTGAATAGTTTTAAGATTGTTAATTCCTACTATATTATTAATGCATTCTGAATATAAACCGCCATGATGCGACAGTTCTTCAATAGATATCATTTTTCTAGTTTTCTTTATTGAGTTTATCAATGTTTTTTTGTCAAAAGGCTTTAACGTATGATAATAAATTAAATCTGAGTAAATATTATTTTTTTTCAATAAATTCACAGCTTTCAGGGCATTATTCACCTGCTGTCCTGTTGTCACAATAGTTAAATCCTTACCACTTGCTAAACGAACCGCGTTATTCATTTGAGACTTTTTTAAACTTAAATTATTCGAATATTCTGGTAATCTGAAATATTTAATTCCTGATTTTTTGTAATTATTTTTAAATAAGTAATTAAATTCATTATTCGATCCAGGGAGAAAAACTTTAGCCCTTTTAAAATGCATAAATAATGAAACATCAGAATAACAATGATGACTACAACCTAATTTTGAATAATCAAAAGCGCCTCCAACTGTAATAATGTTGACATCTAATTTCTGATATCCAAAATCCAATTTAATTTGTTCGTAAGATCTTTCTGTAATAAAAGGAGTAATGGTATGCACAACCGGGTTTAAACCAGATTTGGATAGTCCGGCAGCCAAATTCACTGTGCTAGGCTCACAAATACCTATATTGTAATAACGATCAGGACAATATGCTGCAAATGGCTTAAGTATACCATGGCTTATGTCACCTACAACGACAACAAGCTTCTTGTCTTTTTTTGCTAGTTCCAACATTAAATCTGCAAAAGATTGTCTTACTTTTTTAACCATTTTTTAAAACCGTCTCAATTTTTTTTAATTCATCTTGATTTGGAATTTTATGATGCCAAAGCCCATGACCTTCAATAAATTTTACACCTTTTCCTTTTATAGTTTTAGCGAGTATAGCGTTTGGTTTACCATTTAATTTAAATTTAATTTTTTTAAATACTTTTTTTAATTCAATGTTTGAATGTCCATTGACAGTAAAAGTATTAAATCCAAATGATTTCCACTTTTCTACAAGTTTGTCTTTAGGTTGCAACTGTGCTGCAGATCCATTCCAATCAACAATAACACACAAATTACCTAAATTTTGATTATTTGCAATGTTTGCGCTTTCCCAAATCGTTCCCTCTTGGCACTCACCATCACCAAGTAGAGTTATTACTTTATTGTTTTTTTTTTGTATTTTTAAACCCATGCTTAAGCCAACGGCTGTTGGAAATCCATGGCCTAGGGATCCTGTACTAGCTTCGACACCTGGCACAACTGTCATATCAGGATGTCCACCAAGAATACCTGTGCTTGAACTATAATTTTTTAAATTTGCAAATTTTAAAATTCCATATTTTTCTAGAACAACATATAAGGCTGCACAACCATGGCCTTTGCTTAAAATAAAATAATCTCTTTTTTCCCAAAGCGGCCTTTTTTTGTTGAAATTAATGATATCAGAATAAAGAAAATTTATTATATCAACAATTGAAAAAGAACTAGGTATATGACCTTCTTTAGCTTTATGGATCATGTTGACTATCTTTAATCGTAAATCAGAGTTTATCATTCAAATTAAATTATAAGTTCTCTTGAAATTATTATAGATCCTTCTCTATGTGAACTTGGAAGGTGTTCTTTCATTTTGACTATTTTCCATGAATTCTTTTGGGAAAAAACACTTAGTTTATTTTTTTTATAATTGACCAAATTTTATTTTTACTTTTTGGTGTTGATACTTCTAAAACAATATCAGTTTTATTAAAATCTCTCTTATTAAAATTTTTTAGAATATCACTTTCAGATCCTTCAGCATCAATTTTTATAAGATCATATTTGTTTTTTAATTTTTTTGAATTAATAACATTAACTTTATATTTTTTAATAGGACCGTAGCTTCTCTTCTTCTTTCCTATGAAACTACCAGTCGAATTATTTAAAATTCTGGTAAATTGTGTTTGGCCAGAAAAGTTCGAAACTGCGGAATTTATTAAATTAATTTTAACTTTATTCATGGCAAAATTTATTTTTGCAAGTCTAAAATGTTCCAAATCAGGTTCAAAAGCATCAACTTTATATCCACATTTTTTCATTATAATACTGTGTAATCCAGTATTTGCTCCAATATCACAAACTTTTTTATATTTATTTTTATTTCTAAAATAAAAATTAAATAGAATTAACTCGTCAATACCAAACAAATGTGTTGAATTTATTGTTCCCATTTTAATATATGGAAAAAAAATACAAAAATTGAAAATCTTTATTTTAATGTGTCCTTTTTTAAATTTATCTTTAAAATATTTAATGAACTTCTGTTTTAATATTTTGTAAATTTTATTTTTTGGATTGTGATAATCTTTATAAAGATTAACTGAATTTATCAACTTAAGAATATTAAGTTTTTTAACTTTTGTTAGGTTTTTCATTTTTAATAATTAAATGGTAAGTGTCGGAACTATTATTGCATCAGCTCTTTTTTTTTCTAAAATATTTATAATTTTTCTCGTTGTTATTGACGAAGAAACAGTCCCGATCATGCAAATCGAATTTTCAAGTTTTGCTTTTTTCAAAGACTTTATTCTTGGTTTGATGAATGGAAAGAATTTACCAATCTTTCTCTTGTCATCATCAAGAATTGCTTTTGCTTTATTAACTATGTTATCCATATGAAAATTTAACACTGGGAGCATGGGAGCAGCACCTATAACATAAAAGGGTTTTTTATTTTTTAGATAATTTTCAATTACCTTTTTGTTTGATAATAAATTTGTTTTATAATTTCTATAAGAATTAAGAAAATCTTTATTAGTAATTTTATTAATTACTTTTTCTTTCCTTTTTATATTTTTTAAATCAGACTTCTTAAAACAAACCATAAGTGTTCCATAATGAAGGTTATTATAATCATAATTAATCACTTCTCCGCCGCTCTGTCTTATTAAATTTTTAATTGATGATAGGGAAAAATAATTTATATGTTGATGTTGTATTTGATGAAAACTGCGATTGAAAATTAATGGTTCTAAAGCTGGAAACTGAAGAAATATTCTGGTGTTTCTATTTGAACATAAAATTAAATCTTTGATAAAAACTTTTGGATTTTCTATGTGTTCTAAAGTGTGTCCACATATAATTAAATCTAGTTTTTTTGGTAAAAATTTAAAAATATATTTATTAAAAAATTTTTTTACAGTTTTAATCTTTTTAAAATTTTTATCCTTTTTAATTACAGGGTCAATCCCATATAGATTCTTTGAGTTTTTATAAAATTTTTTTAATAAATATAAGTCGTTTGATCCTACTTCAAGTATATTATTTACAGATTTTAATTTAAAATTTTTTTTAATAAAATTATAAAACGTATTATTAGAAAAAATAGCTGAGTAGCTTTTATTTGAATTGAAAAAATAATTTTTTTTTTCGTATAAATGTTTTGTATTTATTATATTTTTTAAAAACATGTGTTGACACGATGAACAAAATTGGAGTGACTGATCTATAAATATTTTCTTTTTCGTTTTTTTTTTATAGCTTATAATTTCTGTGATAGGCATTTTTTTAAAATTTATAGAATCTTTTTTATTGAAATTATTTTTATTACAACAAATACAAATATTTTTGGAATATGTATTGACCATATAGTTAAAGCTTTTTAAAAATTCGATTGATAATTTCTTGATTGACCGCCATCAGCATGAATGACCGTACTATGAAAAAAGGAAGCGCGTTCAGAACACAAAAAAGTTATAATTCCAGTAATCTCCTCCATTTTTCCAAATCTTTTTAAAGCAGTTCTGTGCTTGATGTAATTTTTAGTATGTTTTGATTTTGCTGTAAAAGTTTTTCCCCATCTACCCTCTTGAGTCATAAGTATACCTGGAGCAACTGCTGTCATGACAATATTTCTTTTTTCTAAAGCTAGTTGTCGTCCAACACTTTTTGTATAAGCTGTTAAAGCATGTTTGGAAATATTATATGTAGATGGACCACTTATTTCCATTCCTGCTATTGATGTAATATTAACTATTCTTCCCCAATTTTTCTTTTTCATATCTTTTATAAACACATTTACCATTTCTATTGCTGTGAAGCAGTTGAGGTCCATAATTTTCTTCCAATTATTAATATTTGTAAATGGATCTGTAATATTTAAAGTATGACCTACATTGTTTATTAAAATATCGATCTTCCCAAATTTTTTATTCAAAATTTTGTAAAGTTTTTTTATATTGTTTTTTTTATTTACGTCAATTTTTACTGGAAAATGTTTTTTTGGTTCATCTAAAATTTTTAATGTATTTGATAAAGATGAATGTTTTCTAGATGTAAAAGCAACTGTTGCTCCAGCAGATTCGAGAGATTTTACAATACTCTGTCCTAAACCAGTACCTCCGCCAGTTACAAGAGCTCTTTTGCCTTTTAGGCTTATTATCATAAATAATTTTCTATATTATATATAAACAATTGAAAGTATTAAGTAATTAATTTATTTTTTAAAATAGTGAATAATATTCTTTTAACAGGTGCATCTGGTTATTCGGGAAGAAAGGTTTCTGAGTATTTAGACACAAAAAATAACAAAGTTCTAAACGTATATTTCAAAAACAAATTAAAAAAAAAGAGCTCAATAAAATATAGTTTATTAAAACCTTTAAATATTAAGCAAAAATTTAATATAGTTATACATTCTGCTTCTCATCATAAAATCAGTGACTTTAAAATTCACCCAATTATCAAAAAAACTAACAACATTGTTATGACTAAAAATCTTATTAATTTCTGTCACAAAAAAAAAATTAAAAAATTCATTTTTTTTTCAACAATAGATTTAAATTTTTACCCATATCCCAAAAAGAAAATTGATTATATTAATAGTAAAAAGGAATGCGAAAGACTCTTATACAAAGCTTTTAAACAAAAAAAAATTGATAATCTCTTCTTTTTGAGACTTCCAGCAATAGTTGACAAAAAAAGTACCAAAAATTTTATTAGTGAAACTATAAAAAACATAAAAAAACATAAAAATATTACAATTTGGAATCAAAATAAACTTTACGATAATTTTGTTCATATTAATGATTTAAGTAAACTAATTTATTTCTTAATTAAAAATGAAAAAAAAAGAACTTTTAAAATAATAGATTGTAAATGTAGTGAACCTATCAAATTAAATTATTTAGTTAAATATTTAATTAAAAAACTTAAAAGTAAGTCAAGTATTAAAATTAGAAAAAAAGTTTTCAAAATATTTAAAATTAAAAATAATAAAAAATATAAATATAAGTTCTTTAAAACAAAAAAAGCAATTGATATGTTAATTTAGTCTCTCTTTAACCAACCGCATCTATTACATCCATTAATAGTTCCTTTTTTTCGTATTATAGATTTGAATTTTTCAAAATCTTTTGAAAAAATTATATCTTTAAGTTTTTGGTTTTTGACATTTCCCATTGAGACTGCCATGCATGGAAATAAGCTTCCATCTACATTTATATGAACACTGCTCCATGGTGCTTTGCATGTTGAGAACTTTTTAGGATCATGATCAGTGTCATTTAAAAATTCAAGATCTTCTTTTTTTATAGTTGCTTTACTTTTGAAATCAATAAGACTTGGATGAAGGTAAGTATTAAAATTATACTTATAGTCGAATGATTTTATTTTATTTAATTGATCAATAAAATTTGAAAATTTTTTGTATTTATAAGCTTTATACTCTTTATCAATACTTTTAAAATCGAACATTAAATCTGAGTGTTGAATTGAAGCTCCTTTAAGTAATTGAATACTATGAGTATCAGCCTTTAGCTCTTCCATTACGAATTTGTGAATTTGGAATAAATCATCAATGTTTTCATCTAAAACAACAGTTTTTATATCTAGAGCAGAAAAATGATTTAGCTTATCTCTCTCCTGTACAAAAGTATTGAGTTGTTGCTTGAGTTTGTCCCATTGTTCTGGTTTGAAATCTCTATTTGTATTTCCAATATTATCAATAGAGACTCCTAAAACTTTAAAATTTTTTTCTTTTAATAAAAGATTAATATTTTCATTATCAAGCAACAATCCGTTTGTGACTATATTGGTTTCACCGATTTGATTTGCTCTAACAAATATTTCTTTAAAATCTTTATAAACCAAAGGTTCTCCGCCAGTTAATGTTATTCTAGAATTTGCCGGTATCTGAGATATCACATTCATCCAATCTGAGGTATGCATTCTGTCAGCTCTTTTTTTTCTCTCTTGAAAACAAAAGGTACATTTAAGATTACATAGATTTGTTAAAACAAAAACGTATCTTCTTGGTAAAAGATTGCCTTTCTCAAATGCTAACTTTGAAAAGTCTGATTGTCTTTTATAAAGTTGGTTTGCTGTTAAAATATTTTTCATTTTTAAGGTATAAACCAGTAATAATCCCCATTATAATTATGTTTTTTGAAAAATTCTTTCCATTTTTCAACCGACATAATAGTTTTTGCAGTTAAATTCCACTTAAACATTTGCTCTCGTTCAATATCATTTCTATATGCATCAACTGTGATAAATGAATTTTTTTTAGATACTCTTGAAATTTCTTTTAAAGCTTTACCACAATTTTCCTCATCCAGATTATGTATTGTATTTATTGAAATTACCACATCAAATGAATTATCGGGGAAAGGAAGGTTTGTTGCATTTGCTACGCTTAGATATTTTCTCACATCTTCCTTGGAATTTTCAATAGCATATTTTGATATATCTATACCTTGAATTTTAAGTCCTGGAATTTTTAATTTGAGGTCATAAAGCATAAATCCTTTAGCGCACCCAACATCTAATAAACTTTTGCTATCATCTAGGTTCCAATAATTTATAAAATCAGGCACTACTGGTTGCCAAAATTTTGGATGATAATTAAAACCACCATAACCATAATTTCTATCGCCATCAAAAAATTCTTTTCCAAATTTTCTTGCTATAGATCTAATTTTTTCATTTTTAACAGCTGATCTTTCATCTAAGTTTCTTTTAGATTTTGGATATTTTGAAAGAAGATTAATTTCTTGTCCCATATTTATTTGCTAATTTTAATAAGAATTCTTCCAGCTGAGCCTTTACGTAATGTTTTAATAGCTTGGTTTATTTCTTTAAAATTATACTCATGAGTTATTAGATCATTTAATTTAATTTTTTTCTTTTCCATTAATCTTATAAATCTTGGAATATCCTCACTTGGATTTGAGTCTCCACCATGAGATCCTTTTATAACTTTATTAAAATGAAGTGGCAAAGTATGAATATTTATATTTTTTTTATGATTCGGCACTCCACATAAAATTGTTTTACCTTTTGGTGTAGTTAAGTTGTAGCACTGTTCCATGACTTTTGTATTTCCTGTGGTATCTATCACAATATCTGCGTGACCACTTTTTATTATATTTCGAATTTTTTGATTTATATTTTTGTGATTTAAAAAAACATTTTCCATACCAATTTTTTTTGCAATTCTTAATTTTTGAGGTTTATTATCAACTCCTATTATTGGGTTAGCTGAGACCAATTGCAAAGTTTTTGCTATAGACAAACCTAAACCTCCAAGGCCAAATATAATTACAGATTGTCCAATTTTTACATTTGCATCATTATTAACTACTCCCATTGCAGTTGTTATGGCGCACCCAAATAAAGGTGCTATTTTTAAATTAAAATTATTTGGTATTTTAGTTAATCTATTTTCTGAAACTATAGCTTTTTCATTAAATGTCGTAACCCAACCTGCATTTATTCTTTTTCCATTAAAATCATATTTTGGTGTTTCAGATTGAATTCCATCACCTTTTCGCCAGTGAAGAACTACCTTATCTCCTGGCCTTACAATTTTTACACCTTTGCCAATTTTTAAAACTTTTCCAGAACCTTCGTGGCCTAACAAATGCGGTAAAAAATTGTCTTTTCCTTTTGCTGCATCTATTTCATTTAATTGTGCTCCACAAATACTGCTATAAAATATTTTAACAAGGACTTGTCCATACTCCAGTTTTTCTGGAATACTTATTTCTTCTATCCTTAATTTTTGTTTACTTTTAAATAATATGGCTGCAAGCATAATTAGGTTTTGAAATTTTCTTTTATTCTTTCCGCTATTTTTTGTTCATCAATATAATATTTTTTTTCTAAATTTTGACTCATTGGTGTATGACTGTCAGGAAAATTTATTCTTATTGGTGAGGCTTTCAAATAATTAGAATATTTTTCAATTACTGATGTAATTATTTCAGCTGAGGCACCAAATGATTGCCATCCAGGATCTACAACAGCTAATCTTCCAGTTTTTTTAACAGAATTAATAATAGTTTCTTTATCAAGAGGAGTTAGTGTTCTTGGATCAATTACCTCAATATCAATTTTTTCTTTTTTTAAAATTTTAGCAGCCTTCAAAGTTTCAACCAACATACAGCCAAGAGAAACAACTGTAATATCTTTACCTGCTTTTCTTATTACTGCTTTGCCAAATTTAACTCTATAAGGTTCCTTAGGAACATGATCTTTGAGACCAAATAATGATCTATGTTCAATAATAATAGTTGGATCTTCACCAAATATACTTTCAAGTAAAATCCCTTTTGCATCAAATGCTGTTGCTGGAAGTGCTACTTTTATTCCAGGTAAATTCCCAAACCATGAATGGAAGCTCTTAGAATGTTGTGGTCCTTGGCCCCACCCTCTTCCAACAATTGCCCTTATAACAACTGGTGCTTTAGACTCGCTGTTTGATTTAAATCTCCAAAGAGAGAGCCAATTTACAATTGAGTCAAAAGAGTAAAGCATAAAGTCTATCCTAATATGAACTAACAAAACTCTTTTTCCAGTTATGGCAGCGCCTAAAGCAGCGCTGGTCATTAAACTTTCTGCAACAGGAAAATCTCTCACTCTTTTATTGCCGAACTTTTCAACCAAACCCGTTGTAGTCCCAAATACGCCTGACTTATAATCAATTAATTGACCCATAACCATAACATCTCTGCTTAATTCCATTGCTTGTTTTGTTGCTTGATTTATAGCTTCAGAATAACTTATTAAGTTTGTCTTGTTCATCAATAACCTTTTATTTCCAATGTTTTCTGGTTTTCATCAAATTCTGGTTTTTCCATTTCTTTTAAGAGATTGTCAGCTTTGGGTGTTTTGGAACTATAATTTAAATCTTTGAAAGTTTGAATATCAGGAAATTTACTACTTTTTGCAAATTTGAAATAATTTGATATTTCTAAATTAATTTTTTTTTCTAAAGAACTTATCTCTTTCGATGTCATTATTTTTTTCTTTAAGAGAAAATCTTCTATTAATTTAATAGGACAATTTTTTTTCCAAAAACTTATTTCTTTTTGACTTCTATATCCATTAAGATCATCGCTTAAAGGTCCAACATGTCCATTAAAACGATAAGTAAAAGTTTCTAGAAAAAAAGGACCTTGGCCATTTTTGATATATTTAAAAGCCTTTTTAATTTCTTTGTAAGCTAAAAAAATATCATTTCCAAAAATTTTTTTACTTCTAATACCAAAACTTTTCGCCTTATCGCTTAAACTCATTCCTCCTTGTCTTTTAGCTTGTGGTGAAAAAACAGAATAATTATTATTTTCGCATATAAACATTATTGGAAGTTTGTTTAATGATGAATAATTCAAACTTTCCCAAAAAATTCCTTCATCAGTAGCTGCCTCCCCAAATCCAGTAACAACAATTTTTTTATTATTCTTTTCCATACTTAGGCTCATTGCTGATCCCACAGCAATAGCGATTGATCCAGCCAAAATTGCGCCTCCAAAAAAATTTTTTCTTGGGTAAGAAATATCTTGAGATCCAGCCAATCCTGAATTTGCGCCAGTTTTTTTTCCGTAAATTTCTGCAAATAGTTTTTCAGCAGGTGATTTTTTTGCAAGATAATATCCGTGAGATCTATGATGTGAAAAAAGATAATCATCTTTTTCTAATAGTTGGTTAAGAACGGAAGGTATTACTTCCTGACCAGTACAAAAATGTACAGGACATCTCATCTCATCAGCTGGGTGGTACTCTTTGGACATTGAGTCCTCGATTAGCCTTAGTTTTTTCATAAAGAAATAAAGATCTTTTATTGTCTTTTTATTTATTCCCAAACTATGAATATTAAATAAAATATTTCTTTTTAACAGATTGTTATGATTTATATTTTTCACAAAATTATTTTAAGTCTATATTTTTCATTCTTTTAAGATTAAAGTACTTCTCATTATTCAAGCTATTTTTTAAAGTTTTATTTTCAAATGCTAATCTCAAATCTCTTATCGCGTCCTTAATTGAAAACTCAAATTTAAAATTAAGTTCATTTTTAATTTTTTCAGATGATATATGATATGATCGATTATCATCACTTTTTTTCTTTTCAATTTTTATATCTTCACCAATTTCATCTTTTACAAAATCAGCAAGTTCACTAACTTTATAATTTTCTATTCCAACATTATAAGTTTTCCCGCAAACTTTTTCGGAGGATAAATTTAAAAAAAATTCATAAGCTCTCACCATATCTTTTATATGTAAATTTGGTCTTAGTTGATCTCCGCCATAAACTGTAATTACTCTTTTGTGATAAGCTAAATTAGTTAAAATATTTACAACAACATCTAATCTTTGTCTCCTAGAGTATCCACAAACTGTTGCTGGCCTTAGTACAATTGGACAGAAATCTTGATCTCTATAATTTAAAAGGATCTTTTCACAGTCTCCTTTGAATCTTGAGTAATCTGTTAAAGGTTCTAGAGACATATCTTCATGAACATTTTTTTCTTTTTTAATTCCATAAACAGATGAGGATGATGCGTATATAAACCTTCTAATTTTGTTTTTTTTGGAAATTTGGACTAGTGGTTCAAATGCATCCAAATTTATACTTTTGCCAAGAGTAGGATTTAGTTCATAACTAGGATCGTTTGAGATACATGCAAGATGAATAACCGCATCATGGCCAGGTAAAATTTTTTTTAATAAATCTTTATCTCTAATATCTCCCTTGTAAGTTGTTAAGTTTGGGGACTTTTCTAAAACATCATCACCATAAATCATTAAGTCTAAGACTGTAATTTTATGATTTTTTTTTATTAGGCTGGGTACAAGTTCAGATCCAACATATCCAGCGCCTCCAGTAATTAAGATTTTCATGTATTATTTAAGTATATTTTCTAGGTGTCTTAAAATTTTATTTTTATTTAAAAAATATTTATTACCAATTGTCTCTACTGACTGGGCAGCACCTAATGAAGATAGCAAAAGCGAAACATTAAAATTAAGTCCATATTTTAAACTTAATGAAACTAAAGATAACATGGTATCGCCAGCTCCTATTTTATCAATTACTGTTTTCGCATAGGCGTCTGAATAGAAATATTTATTTATCTTTTTATTGTACAATATTGATCCTAGTGATCCTCTAGTAACAACCAGGTAATTAATATTAAGTTTTATACTCAATGATTTCATCAAAGTTTCAATTTTTAAATCTTTATTTCTCATTTCATGTCTTAACTCTGTTGCATTAATTATTACACAATCTATATTTTTATAATTTCTCATACTATGGTATCCAATGTTAGCTGCATTAACTTGCGCATTTAAAGCTAAATATTTTGATTTTTTACAAATTAGATCAGCTACCTTTTTGGTAATAAAGCCGTGGCCATAATCAGAAACTATTACTAGATCAAATTTACTAATTATATTTTTAATTTTATTAAGAAGTTTTTTTTCTTGGCTATAGTCCAAAATTTGGTCATTTAAATTATATACACCCAAAACTTTATTTTTATTAATATCATCTAAAAATCTTCTTTTTAGAATTGTTGGAGATCCTTTTTTGCAGATAAATTGAAAATTGATATTCTTAGATAGTTTTTTCTTAATAAAATTTGAATATTCTTTTTTTTCACCTAACATAGTTAATAATGAAACTTTGTTGGTAAAATTAGATATATTTTCTGCAAGTGCAGCGGCGCCTCCTAAATACTCTTCAGTTTTCAAATCTCTTAAAACGAGAACAGGTTCTTTACCTGATTTTCCGAGTGCTTCACAAAATACATACTGATCTATTATAGTTTCACCAATTACTAAGACTTTTAATTTTTTAAAGTCATCGATTGATTTTTTTATATCTAAAAAATTATATTTCTTTTTAATTTTTTCTATTACATTTTTTTGATTATGACTAAGTATTTGACTATATTTATTTATTATATTGCTCGAACTAAAAGTAATTTCATCTGTAAAAATTACCTTACCCTTAAATTTCTTAACAGTTTTAATTTCATTTTTTATTTCACCAGTAATATCATTTTTTATAATTTTGTAGTCAGCACCTTTACAGTAAAAATCTGGACGTATTTTTTTTAAGATATTTATTGATGTTTTAAAATTATTAATACAAACATAGTCAACGACTTCTAAAGAAGCTAATGACTCTGCTCTAAGATTTTCATTAAATGTAGGTTTGTTAGGTCCTTTATTAACAAATTTATCTGCAGTTAAAGTAACAACCAAAATATGTCCTAAAGATTTAGATTTTTCAAAATGTTTTATGTGGCCGACATGTAACAAATCAAAAACTCCATGACATAAAACAATTTTTTTGCCCTTTTTTTTTAAGAAATTTGTTCTTTTTTCTAATTGAGATAAATTAATTAATTTTTTATTCATTGTTATTTTTTGACCAATTTGAACCAAGTCTTTGTTGCATTTTTAATTGAACTAGAGGTCCACACAGGTGCGTCTGACCAGTGATCAATATTATTTATTAAATCATTAATACCATCTTTTATTTTAATCTTTGGCTGCCAATTTAATGCTTTTTTTATTTTTCTTATATCAGCTTTAGACCTATCTGGTTCACCGGGTCTTTTAGGTACACGTATTTTTTTTCCTCCGATAATTTTTGCGATTTTGTTCACAGATGTTTCGATACCGCTTCCTAAGTTAAATATCTTTTTAGTAAGATTTTTTTTACTAGCAGCCAGAATAACAGCATTTACCAAGTCACTTACATGTATAAAGTCCCTGGTTTGATTTCCTGAGCCCACAATTGTTAAAGGTTTGTTTGCAAGCCTTTGTGCAAGGAAAACTCCAAAAACAGCACCGTAAGCACCTGTAGTTCTTGATCTTGGGCCGTAAGCATTAAAAAATCTGAATGATATGTTCGGCATATTATATATTTCAGCCCAATGCATAACTAATTTTTCTCCGAGATATTTTGTTAAAGCGTATGGATATTTTGTATCAATTTGAGATTCCTCATTAGTTGGAAACTTTTTAGGTATTCCATAACAGCTAGCAGAAGCAGCATAAATGAATTTTTTTATTTTTAAATCTTTGCAAGCATTTAGCATATTAAATGTTCCGTTAACATTTGTTTCAAAATAATCTTTAGGTTTTTCAATACTTGGTACAATGTCTGCTAATCCAGCTAGGTGAAATATATAAGAATGACCTTTAATAATTTTCTCTAATTTTTTCGATTTTGAAATATCTAAATTGATAAAATTTAAATTTTTTCTCGTATGGTGTGAAATATTTTTAAATCTACCTGTTCGTAAATTATCTATAACAGTTACAAAATGACCTTTTTTAATTAGTTTGTCGACAAGATTACTTCCAATAAACCCGGCGCCTCCTGTTACAATTGATTTTATTTTTGGCATTTAACCAATGCTCCGCACTTTGCAAAAAATATCTTTTACAAAATTTAATTCCATAATCTGTAATAACTTAAACTGGGGTAAATAAAAATTCTTTTTCCTTAATTGTTGTTTTTATATTACCCATTAAAATTCTAATTTTATTTTTTTGAAAATTAATTATGTTAAAAATTTTATCGGCAAATGGTCCAGACGAAAACTTATATTTTCTGTTAGGGTTTAAATCAAAGAAATTTGCAGAGAGAAATCCATCCTGATTTTCAGAGTTTTTACATTTTGTTATAAATTCTTCTATTTCTGTTTGAGATTCTATAAATCCATTTAAAAAGTATTTTAAGCCTTTTGAAAATTTTAGTGTATTTAATACTTTTTCAAATTTAAGATTTTTGTGGAAACAAAATAGATAATCACCAAGCAAGGTTATATCTTTATTTATAAGTTTATTATTTCTGTATTTTTGAATACGTAGTTTAGGGATATAGATTTTTATATCTTTACCCAATTTTTGTTTTAAATCTTTTTCAAGTAAGGAAAGTTTTTTTCTATCAAATTTCAATATTGCCCACATATCACTATTTCCGTTTTTGGATTAATTCTTTCTTAAGCTCATCATATTCTTTCATTTTTCTTTTCATGAAATTTATCGTTAGTTTTGTTCTTTCTGATATTCCTTTAGGTGTAATTACGTATTGGATATAATTTATTTTATTTGGTTTTTTTTGGAAATTTTGAATTTTAACCAACCCTTTTTTTTGAAGTGCTTTTAAACAATAATTTAGCTTTCCAAGACTAAATCCCAAATCCTCAGCCATTTGTCTTTGTGAAGACTGTTTGTTCTTATCAATTTTTCTTAATACTTCGAAGTGATCTTCCGTATTTTTCATATGTTCAAAATTTGAACAATATAGCGTTCAAACTTTGAACGGTCAAGTATCTCATGTATAAAACTACCACATGTTGATTAATTCCACTTGTTGACCCATATAGAGCAGAATATTATTTATTATTCTTCTTGATTAAATTTTTTTCTAAAATCTCTTAATGAAAGATTCTTATATTTGGTAAGGTAATCTTTATATTCCTCATAATTTTTATAATAAAAGAAAAATTTATAATCATCATAATCAGACATGGTTTTATCTAGATTATTGTCTTCAGATTTATACAAATATTCATTATAATTATTAATTAATTCTTTTCTTGCTAAAAAATCATTTGAGAAATACTCAAATCTAGTTGTCGCATATAAAAAGCTGGATAAAATAAAAAAACTTAAAAATACAATTGCTACAACTTTTTTTTTATTTATATATAATCTGAAGACAATTGTTGAAAGCAAAATTGAAGCAATAAAAGATAAACCAAGATTTAGATCTTTTCTAAAAAATACTACCGTATAAGTTAAAAAAACAAAAAAATAAGTTAATGAAATTTTTTTTAAAAAATTGTCAAAAGTTTTAATTTTTACTTCTTTTAAGGTGAAATAGGTTAATACTATAAACAGTAAAATTAGAAAAAAAGAAATTATTAAAAAATTTTTTTTAAATAATTTTTTGATAGAATTTCTCTTGTCATAATATTTGATTACATGTTCAAGTGATAAAATATTTAAACTACCTAAAATATTATCAAATGTTCTTAAGTATAAACCTTTAAAATCTCTAGGTGCATAAGTCGATCTATAAAAATGAAGATCATCACCATCATTCTTTTTAAAAACTGATGAATAAAAATTTGAACGCTCCGGATTTACCCTTTCAAAAAAAATAGGCAGAAATTTTCCTGAATTCAAGAATACGAGGAATATATAGAAGAAAATAGGGATAATAATTTTAAACAGATTTTTAATATCTTTTATATTTTTGCAAAAATAAACTATAGCTAAAGTTATTAGAGGGTAGACTAAACCTGTTTCAAAAATTAAAGTACCAATTATCGAACTTGTAAAATATAAAATTAAAAAATATTTTTTTTTATTTTCCAAATACGAAAGAAAAAAAAATACTGATGCGATACCAAAAAATCCATTAAAAATATGAGCAAAAAAGATATTCCATGAAAGCATTTTTATACTCAAGCTATAATTTAATGAATATAAAATTGAGGAGAGTAATGAAATCTTTGAATTATTTGTTAATTTTAGTGTTACTAGATACAAAAAAATTGAAGATAAAAAAAAGATAAAAACAACTATGCCATGCCACATAATATAATTATCTGGGATCAACTGAACAATAAATGTAAATAGTGGTAAAAACCTCTCATTTCCGTAGGCATTAAATTCCAAAAAAAATAAGTTTTGATTGTTGATTAAATTAAAAAGTTTTGTTCCATAAATATATGGATATCCATCTGATATCCATGGATTTTGATAGGTAAGGGAAAAAAAAACTATATTAATCATTAATCCTATTAGTATCATCAAGTTAAAATACACTTTTGAAAAATTTGAAGTATTTTTTTTAGGATGATTATTCATTATTAAAATTAATTAACAATTTTTGGGTAAGGTAAAGGTATAATAAATTTTCCCTTATATCCCTTCTTTTTTAAATTCCTAATAAGCTCTTTTGAAATATGCCATGATAATAACAATAAATATTTAGGTTTTTTTTTAAAAATTTGCTCCTCAGAAACAATGGGTATTCTTGTGCCAGGTAGATAATGATTAATTTTATGAGATCCTTTAATTTCACAAATACAATCTATTATTTCCTCAGTTATACCGACATAATTGACTAAAGTAGTGGCTCGTGACGGTGCTCCAACCCCATAAATATTATTGTTTTTGCTCCTAATTTTTCTAAGCATATTTAGCAAATTTACTTTGGACTCAAAAACTTTATTGCAAAATATTTTAATATTTTTTTTCGATAAAAATTTTTTTTCTTCAATTAGTGCTTTTTTAACACTCTTATCTACAAGGTATTTTTTGTTTTTTGTAGCATAAACTCTAATCGATCCTCCATGAGTATTAATTTTTTTTACTTTTATAATCTTCATGCCATATTTTTTGAAAATGTTTTTGAGACTTCTTACCGTATAGTATCTTAAATGCTCATGATAAATTGTGTCATATTGAAGTGTATTAACTAAAGAAAGAAAGTAATGTGACTCACTCACAAAAATACCATCAGTTTCTATTAGTTTTAAAATATTTTTCACTAAATCATCTATATTATCAATGTGAGCAAAAACGTTTGTTGCGGTTACAATTTTTGGTTTCCCATATTTTTTTTTAATTTTACCTACTACTTTTTTATTGAAATAATCTATAATGGTTGGAATCCCATTTTTTATAGCTAAATAACCAATTTTTTCTGGAGTAACACCTAAAACCTTACAATTTTTAAACCTTTTCAAAAGATTTCCATCATTTGACCCTATGTCGACGACTAAATCATTGGTATTTAAACCATAGAAATATTTGATTTCTTTATACAGATTTTCAAAATTTTTCCTCAAAATTTTTGTAGTGCTACTAGTGTAAGGGTAATTCTTAGGAAATAGAATTTTTTTATTAACTATATTATCAATTTGAAACAATTCTGATGAAGGCGAGTAAACTAAATTAGTTGGAAAAAAATACTCAAAATTATGGTTAGAATTTATTTTGTGCATTTGATTCACCCCTGGTAAAAATCCAAGAGATAAAACAGTCTGAAGATCTTTTTTTTTAGAGAATTGGCACTTTGTAATTATTTTTGAGTACTTTTTCATTTTACTATTAGTTAGTATAATAATACAAATTAATCTTCAATATGAATAAAATTATTAAAAACTCTATTAGTATAATTGGTGGTGCAGGACATGTTGGGTTTCCGCTAGGTTTAGCTTTGGCATCAAAGAAACATAAAATTAATTTGGTTGATTTAGATAAAAAAAACTTAGATAAAATAAAATCGGGAATTCCTCCCTTTTTTGAGATAGGTGCGAAAAAGCTTTTGAAAAAATGTTTAAAAAAAAATGTTTTATCTTTCAGCAATAATCTGAAAAGTATAAAAAATAGTAAATTTGTAGTTATTTGTATTGGTACTCCAGTAAATAAAAATTTAAAACCCGATACTAAAAACTTTATATCTTTATTTTTTCATCTATTAAAAATAATCAAAAAAAGACAAATTATTATTATTCGAAGTTCAGTTTATCCAGGAATAATCAACAAGATAACCCATATTTTGAAATCAAAAAATAAAAATATTGTTTATTGTCCAGAAAGAATTGTCCAAAGTAAAGCCTTGATTGAACTTCCTAAACTCCCTCAGGTAATAGCTGGCACCAATAAAACATCAATTGTGGAAACAAGGAAAATTTTTAAAAAAATTTGTAGAAAAATTATTATTGCAACCATAGAAGAAGCTGAACTTATAAAACTATTTTCAAATGCAAACAGATATATTAATTTTGCGATAGCTAATCAGTTATACATGATATGTAAAAAAAACAATTTAAATTTTTCTAATATAAGGAATATTATGAGAGATGGTTATGAAAGAAATTTGAATTTACAAAATTCAGGTTTTACTGCAGGTCCATGTTTATTAAAAGATACAATGCAACTATCAGCTTTTTATAAAAACAAATTCTCTTTAGGTGTAAGCGCCATGAAAATTAATGAAGGCTTTCCAGACCTAATTTTAAGAAATATTAAAGAAATAAAAAATTATAAAAAAAAAAAGGTTGGAGTTTTAGGTTTATCTTTTAAAGCTGAAACAGATGACATTAGAGACTCTTTATCAATCAAGTTGCTTAATAAACTCAAAAAGAACAATATTTATACTTTGCAAAGTGATGAATATTATGAAAATGAAAATAATATAAGTAAAAATGATTTAATTAAAAAATCAGATATAATTGTACTTGGTGCACCACATAAAGCCTATAAAAAATTAAAAATTAATAAAAATAAAATTATCATTGATGTTTGGGGCTTCTTTAAAAAAAAAAAATAAAGATAGAATTTTATTAATAGGCGGTACTGGTTCGCTAGGATCGGCAATAATCAATTCAAAATTGTTTAAAAATTTATCTTATCCTAAAAAAAAAAAATTGAATTTATTGAATAGAAAACAAATTGAATTTTATTTAAATAAAAACTTTTCAACTATAATTAATTGCTCGGGGTATCCAAGAGTTAGAGAATGTGAAAAAAATAAGCATAAATCTTTTAAATTAAATGTAACTACAACGAGAAATTTAGTTAAAGAAATAATTTTATTTAATAAAAAAAATAATCGAAAAATTAAACTCATTCATATTTCTACCGATGGTGTTTATGCATCAACTACCGGAAACTATAAAGAAACAGATAAATGCAAACCAAATACTTATTATGGGCAATGTAAATTTGAAGCTGAAAAAATAGTCAAAAGTTTAAATAAGTACTTAATAATAAGAACGAGATTTTTTAATAAAAATAAATTCAAGTATAAAGATGCCGCAATCGATATATTTTCATCCATGATGGAAGTCTCTAAATTGGTTAAGATAATTAATGCTTTAAACAATAAAAAAATACATGGTATAGTAAATATTGGAGAAAAAAGAGAAAGTGATTTTAAAAATTTACGAAAATTCTTCAAAAAAATTAAAAAAACAAAAAGAATTTTAATTCAAGCTAAATCGGATACCTTTATTACTAAGGATGCATCACTTAATTTAAGCAAAATGAAAAGAATTTTGAAAAATGATTGATATAATTGTACCAATTTTTAATGAGGGCAAACAAGTAGTTAAGCTTATTGAATTATTTTCACAAAAGATACATTCTAAATTTTCGGTTTACCTGTGTTACGATGATGAGGATGATGATGTGTTTAAGTTTAAACGTGAGTTATCTAATTTTGTCTTTCCCGTTCACTTTATAAAAAATGATGCCAAAGGCCCATGTAAGGCTGTTATAACTGGACTTAAAAAAAGTGACTCAGATTGTAAAATTGTATATCCAGCAGATGATTTTTTAAATGTGGAAATTTTAGATCAAATGTATTCAGAATATGAAAAAAATAATGCTGACATAGTAGTTGCAAGTAGATTTATTAAAGGTGGATCCATGAAAGGGTGTCCATTATTAAAATCTATCTTAGTAAGAACTGCCTCATTCACTCTATTTAAATTATCGAGTATACCCGTAAGAGATGCTAGTAATGGTTTTAGGTTGTTTTCAGGAAGGCTGTTAAAAAAAGTTCAAATAGAATCGAGATTAGGTTTTGCATACTCTCTCGAACTTTTAGTAAAATGTAATAGATTAAAAATGAAAATCGTAGAAATCCCTGCGAAGTGGGAAGAGAGAAGTGTCGGAGAGAGTAATTTTAAAATTTTTAAATGGATAAAAGAATATTTAAAGTGGTATATATATGGACTTGAAACATTTTGGTTAAAGAAGAGAAATCCAATAAATATATATGAAAAAAATAATTCTAGCTGAACCGCTTATTAAAGTAAAAGAAACTTCTAGAATAATAAAAAAAACACTTAATTCAAATTTTCCAAATGAAGGTGAACAAACAAAGCTATTTGAGAAAAAAATATGTAATTTTTTAAAAGTTAAATATGCAATTGTCACTACAAGTGGAACTGCCGCAATATTTTTAGCATTAAAAGCTAGTGGGGTAAGATATGGCGACGAAGTTTTAATTCCTAATATAACTTTTCCAGCTACAGCTAATGCGGTTGTAATGGCAGGGGCAAAACCAGTTTTAGTCGATATAAATCCAAAAAACTTACTTATAGATGAAAAAGCATTATTAAAAAAAATTAATAAAAAAACAAAATTTGTTATTCCTGTTCATGTCTCTGGTAGGGGGAATAATATTCAAAATATTATTAAAATCTGTAGAAAAAAATCTATAAAAGTTATTGAAGACGCTGCTGAAGCATTTGGCTCAAAATATAAGAAAAAAAACCTTGGTACATTCGGTATATCAGGTTGTTTTTCGTTTGCTCCTAACAAAATTATAACAACTGGTCAAGGCGGTGCTGTGATTACTGATAATAAAAAAATTTATCTTAAACTTTTAAGACTAAAAGATCAAGGTAGATTACGTATTGGTGGTAAAAAAAAAGAAAATTTTAAATCTAAAGGTTACAATTTTAAATTTACAGATTTACAGTCTTCATTAGGTATTTCTCAATTAAACAATATTAAATGGAGAATAAAAAAATTAAAAAAAATGCATCAATATTATATGAGAAATATAAATCAAAATTCCAATTTTCGAATTATTAATTTTGATTTCAATAAAGGGGAGCTTCCTTTATGGACAGATGTTTATTGCGAGAAAAGAGAAAAATTATTTAATTTTTTGAAGTTAAGAAATATTATTTGTAGGTATTACTGGGAGCCGATAAATAATCTTCATCCTTATAAAGCATCTTTTAATAGGCTTTTAAATTCAAAAAAAATTTATAAAAAAATGATGTGGCTTCCATCATCATTACATATGAACATAAAACAACAACAAAGAGTTTGTAAATTAATAAATATATTTTTAAAAAAGAAAAATTAATGCCAAAAAAAATAAAAAAAACTTATTTAATTACAGGCGGGACTGGTTTTATAGGCAGGAATATTGCTGAAGGATTAATTAAAAATGGATTTAAAGTTATTATTTTTGACAATAACTTTAGAGGTGCTTTAAAAAAGTTAAAGTCAAAAGAAAGAGTTAAATTTATTAAGGGGGATATTAGAAATAGAAGTTTGTTTTTTAAATCACTTAAAAATGTAAATGCCGTGATTCATCTTGCCTACATCAATGGAACTAAATATTTTTATTCTAATCCGAATTTGGTTTTGGATGTTGCTATGAAAGGATTACTTAATGTTCTAGATGGTTGTATTAAATATAAAATTAAAGAATTATATCTTGCATCAAGTTCTGAGGTCTACCAGACACCAAGAAAAATCCCTACATCAGAAAATGAAATGTTAAAAGTCCCAGATGTTTATAATCCGCGTTACTCATATGGAACTGGAAAAATTTTAACAGAAGTTATGGGTATTAACTATGGAAGAAAATTTTTTAAAAAATTAATTATTTTTAGACCGCACAATGTATATGGCCCTGATATGGGTAACGAGCATGTTATTCCAGAATTTATAAAAAGAATGAAAAATATAAAAAGTAAATATTTTAAAATTCAAGGAAGTGGCAGGGAAATAAGATCTTTTATTTTTATAGAAGATTTTGTTTCGGCATTTAATCTAATTATTAAAAAAGGTAAGCATCTTAATATTTATAACATTGGTACCTCTGATAAAATAACAATAAGTAAATTAGTTTCAAAAATTGCATCAATTTTTTCCAAAAAAGTCAGTATCAAAAATACAAAATTAAGGAAAGGAAGTACTAAAATTAGAATTCCTGATATTTCAAAAATAAAAAGATTAGGTTTTAAAAAAAAGTATGGATTAGATAATGGATTAATAAAAACTATATTTGGTTAATTAATTTGATAAAGCGTATCTTTCAAAATTTTCCCCTCTTCTTTTGTATACATCTCTCAGATATTTATCTCTTTCGTATCTTACTTTTCTAAACTGACTCTCTAAATTACTTATTCTGGTTACAATCTTTGATAAAGCATTTATATCGGTACCATATCTTTTAAAGACATCATTTCTCATCTTCAATTGATCATTAGTATATTCGAAGACTAACTTCTCTAATTTTTTAAACTTGTAATTAGAAAGGCTATTTTTTTCATCATAATGATCAATCCATTTCAAAATATCATATTTAAAATTTTCTTCTATAGGTTCAGTTTTGATTTTAGGGTTTAACAACCCGTGAAGTTTTAACTTACAAAATTTACTAATTTCATCTATTTCTGATTTTATTTGTTTTGGATTAATAGTGTTATTAGATTTTTTTATAACAGCCTTATATAATTCATTCTCGAAAAAAACAAGCCAATCAGAACTATTTTCAACTAAATTTTTTGATTTATACTTATAAATTAAATTTCCACCAATCTCGCCTTTTTTAAGTTTTAAAAAATTTTCGTCTTTTTTGTAATGTTCTATTAATTCTTTCTCAGATTCCCATAGTTCGTTTTTTGTTTCATTAATAAAATTATTCACTAGATTTTGAATTCCTGCTGAAGCTTTTTTTCTATTATCATTTAACATTTTAAGAAAAGTCGCTGGTTCAATCTTATGATGCTTTGCGTAAAGGAAAAATTCATTAAATGGTTTTCCGTTATGAAGTGACTCTACAAATAAAGCTATGACTCTCAAATACAAATAATCATCAAAACTCATATCTTTTGTTACAACGCCAACTTCTTCGTAATCAAAAATTCTTTTACTATCATATTCACCAAAATTTAAGGGGACTATTCTATATTTTCCTTGATAGCCAAATTTATCTCGGTAACTTGGATTTTTAAATTCAGTTCCATGAAGAAGCATAAGTGTGTAGATTGTTACCTTTGCAGAATTTGAATTCAAAACATTATTTAAACCAGCAATGAAAGTTTCTTTTGACTCACCGGGTAGACCTATTATTAAATCTGCTTTAGTACTTCGACCCTGATCTGTTAAGTATTTATTTACATCAATCATATGATCTAATTTTATATTAGCTCGTTCAATATTCTTTAAAACTTGTTCATCCATTGACTGTAAAGACATATTGATTGAAAACATGTCACCTAAAATATTTGTTATACGTATGACGCGATCCTTACTATTTTTTCCTGTAGTAGCCATTATCTGTTTAGGCCATCCATATTTTTCTTTACTTTTTTTTAGTTGCTCGCAAGTTAAACGGTCTTGGGGATACATGCCGAAATTTACGTCAGCCATATGTAAGTTTGATATACCTAATTTTCCAGCTCTTTCACCAATATAATTTATTTCATCTATAACTCTTTTCTCCGAAAATTTATTGAGCTTATGAAAATAATCTGCACCAGTATGGCAAAAAGAACAAGTAAATGGACATCCGCGATTTGTTTCCAAAAAAGGAGTCAGTTTTCCGTCAAAAAATTTATCCATTAAACCTGTTAGGTAGGGCGACGGAATTTCATCTAAATCTTTAATTCTATCTACGTATTTTCCTTTAATAAATTTTTTTGTTTTTGGATTGATAAATACAACACCATCGATAGGTTCTTGAAAAATTTTGTCGCGATTATTTTTGGTAGAAAGAATACGTTGAATTATATTAGAGCAAGATCTTTCTCCTTCTAATAAAGTATAAAAATCAGTATTTGGTCTTTCCCTTAAAAAAATTTCTTGTAATTCTGTTTGATGTGGAAAGTTTGTTCCACCCTGAATTACTATTGTTTTGGGATTAATTGATTTAGTTAATGATGCGACGTATTCAGATAAATTACTGTTCCAAGAATAATTGCTTAGACCTATTACATCTGGAGGATTTTCTTTTATATTTTTAATAGCATCATTTGGGTATTTAAATAACTTAACCTCAATTTGTTTTTTAAAATTTTTAAGAAGATAGGACCCAATAAAACCAATATTTATGGGTATAGTGTCAGACACCAATATTATTGAGTCATATGTTAAATCACAAAGGTAAATTTTAAGTTTTTTCATATTATGAAAAGATTAACTGAATTTGTATAATAACTGTATAAAATTAACAATGCATAATTCTGGTATCCCAAGAAGGTTTTTTATTTAAATTTTTTTATTTTTGGTGTAGATATCAGATATACTGAAATGCATGGTGGGAAATCAATGCGAAATTCGTTGGCTGTACCTGCAACCGTAAAGTCGGAGCGCCACCCAGTAGAGACCGCTGTCAAACGAAGGCCAGGGAAAGTCTAGTTTAACAATTTAAATTAACAGTGGCAAATATTGAAGTTTAAAAACAAATAGGAGCCACATGCTAAATATTATAAAATTATATTCTTTTTCACTAATTATAATTCTTTTTTTTAATAAAGCTTTTTCGGAAGATGTACCTGTTATCGTAATCGCTCCAGGTAAAACACCCCAATCTTTGAGTACAGTAGGAAGTACAATAACCGTTATTGATGGTGAAACTATAAGAAATTCAAAAGAAATTTTTCTTGGCGCAATAATTGATCAAGAGTCTGGAAGCACAAATACTTTCCAAGATGGTGGACACGGCACTAACATGGGAATTCAACTAAGAGGATTAGAAAAAAGATACTCCACAGTTTATATAGACGGGGTAAAAATGTCTGATCCAAGTTCTCCAGATAACAGTTTTTATTTTCAAAATATAATGAAAGAGTCAATTGATAGAGTTGAAGTGTTAAAAGGAAATCAAAGCTCACTTTATGGTCCTAATGCTATTGGTGGTACAATTCACATATTTACAAAAAAAGGAAAACCTGGATTTAGACAAAATACCACTTTTCAATCAGGGTCAAATGATACAAATAGCATTTATTATTCTGCAGATGGAGGAAATAATAAAATAAATTATTACTTAGGTATAAACCGTTTTTTAACTAACGGTATTTCATCAATGAATGATAACGATGAAAGTGATAGCTATAAAAACAATGGTTTGCACGGAAGTTTAGATTTTAAATTTAATGATAATTTAAAAATTGAAAATACTTTAAGACTTGTTAGTGCTGATTTTCAATATGACGCGGTTGCTTCAGCTTCAACAGACGTAAACGATGCAAGCGAAAATATAGAGGGAACGTACTCTTTAAAAATATTACATGATGCTGATAAATTTAATAATTCATTCAGCTATAACAAAACGTATATAGAGAGAAATACAACCGAAACGTCAGGAAAGTTTCAAAATTATTTTGGTTATAGAGATGCATTTAATTTTACAGGAACCTACAATTTTAATTTTGATAATAGAATTGTTTATGGTTTGGATGCTGAATTTGATGCAGCTAGATACGATGGAGACTATGCACCATCAGCAACAGGATACAAGCAAATATTCTTTGATAAAGTTGCGGACGAACATATTTACTCCCAATACTTTGACTATCAATTTAGACCAAGTGAAAAATTATTCGGAACAATAGGTTTAAGGAATGATGAGCATTCTGCCGCTGGTAGCAAACCAAGTGGAAGAGTAACTATGTCCTATAAAATAGATAGTAAATCTAGGTTTAGATCTTCTTTTGGTTCTGGTGTTAGATTTCCGTCTTTATATGATTTGCATTACGCAAACGGAAATACAAATGCATCGGGTGGCGGAAAATATTCAGGTGATGGATACGCTGGTATGACGGTTGAAGATTTAAATGCAGAAAGAGCTAACAGCTACGACTTTGGCTACGAAAGCTTTTTAGATTCTTTGGATTTAAATTTAGATTTTGCTTATTTTTATGTTGAACAAAAAAATCCTCTTAATTCTGATGGAAGAAATAATTGGAAAATGGGAAATACATACGGTGTAAATTACGCTAGAGGTATTGAGTTAGGGTTAAATTGGAAACCTCAAAATTCAAAATTTGGAATAGACTTTGATTATACTTACACAGACTCATATGATTCAAATAATTGTTACTCAGGTTGTACGTTAGAGTCTGGAATGAAAGATGCAAAAGTTAGAGTCCCCAGGAATACATTTACTTCAAGAATTAATTATGAAAATTTTCCAGGTTTGAAAAACTCTTTTTTAATTAAATATGTTGGTGAAACTAGAGATTTTGGTAATAGCAACAACTCTTTCGCGGATGTGTTGCTTGATGATTATATTACATTTGGATTTTCTAGTGATTATAAAATTTCAGAAAATTTTGAGTTAACTTTTAACGCTATAAATATCTTTGATGCAAATTATGAGCAATCACACCAATATTCACAAATGGGTCGATCTTTTAATTTTGGATTAAAAAGGATATATTAATAGTGCCTATATGTTAAAAGAAATAAAAATATTTTTAGGTATTTTTCTATGCTTAGCAGCTAGCCGTTTTATTCCTCACCCATGGAATTTTACAAGTTTATTAGCTTTAAGTTTTTATGTTCCATCACTTTTGGGTTTGAGATACGTACCACATTTAATCATCTCTTTTGCAATAACTGATTTTATTATCGGTTACCATGGATTAGTCTTCTGGACTTGGGGAAGTGTGCTAATAATTAGCTTTTTAACTTTAAAATTTAAAGGAAATTTAAAAAAAAGATTATCTGGAGCAATTTTAGGGGCAGTAATTTTCTTTGTATTAACTAATTTTGGTGTTTGGTCTACAGGTGTATATGGATATTCTATAAACGGATTAATTACTTGTTATAACTTGGCAATACCGTTTTTTGCGGCAAGCCTATTTTCTACAATCTTATTCTCATCGTTAATAGAGTTTGTGAGCTATCACTACAAAAGTAGATTTCAAGAAGTCTAGGTCAACTCTTTGATAATTTTAAAAATCAAAAAAACCGGTGATTTCTTGCGGGTTTTAATCCAGTAGTAAAAATTTTTTTTCAATATTTATCTTTCGATTTTAACAAAATTTTTTTCAGTGCATAAATCAAGCCAATTGAGCTATTAGTACTGGTCAGCTACACGCGTTACCG
>MDTE01187313.1_pt1 | contig 35341 bp, 32 predicted proteins | sample 811231 | NCBI WGS metagenome assembly MDTE01 (sample SAMN05326651, study PRJNA326480) | marine metagenome | isolation source: seawater | place: Indian Ocean: Red Sea | collected 2010
CTGAATATTTTGAAGAGGGCTTAATACACGCACGCAGAAGAGTTCCTAACGCAAATTTTTCTAAACTGGACGCACGAAAGATGACCGATGAAGAACGATTTGACTGTATCGGTGCCTTTGATGTAATTGAGCATATCAAAGAGGATGAACTGGTACTCTCTAATCTGTCGCGTGCGTTGAAGAATGATGGTACGCTTTTAGTCACAGTACCCCAGCATCGCTGGCTATGGTCTACAGTGGATGAATATGCCTGCCATGCGCGACGTTATAGCCGCGCAGAGCTGATCGGTAAGGTGATAGAATCAGGACTTAAGGTTGAATATGTCACATCTTTTGTGAGTTTACTGGTCCCTTTGATGTGGCTCACCCGTTTGCGTGCTGTTGATGCAAATTACGACCCAATGGATGAATTCCACATCCCTAATTGGCTAAATAGGTCCTTAGAAATGATTATGTCATTTGAGATTGCCTTATTAAAATTTGGAATGAAATTACCTATCGGGGGATCATTGCTTTTGCTGGCGAAGAAAAGAGACTAATGGGGAAAGACATTATACCATTTAATCGTGTCGATATTCAAGGCAATGAATTTCAATATATCGAAGATGCCATTGCAAGTTCACATATATCAGGTGATGGTACGTTTACTAATAAATGTACTAACCTTTTAGAAACTGGATTAAATGTTAAGAGCTCTTTAATGACTACATCTTGTACACACGCCTTGGAGATGTCTGCCATTTTACTAGATATAAAACCTGGAGATGAAGTAATAATACCATCTTTTACATTTGTTTCCACAGCCAATGCATTTGTACTTCGTGGTGCAAAACCTATATTTATTGATATCAGACCAGATACACTAAATATGGATGAAAAAAATCTGGAAAGATTGATTACAGAAAAAACACGGGCAATAATCCCAGTTCATTATGCAGGTGTGGGCTGTGAAATGGACATTATTATGGATATTGCCAATCAATATAATATTCCCGTAATAGAAGATAATGCCCACGGTTTATTTGGAAGATATAAAAACAGATACTTAGGAACTTTTGGGACGTTTTCAACCCAGAGTTTCCACGAAACGAAGAACTATTCCTGTGGAGAAGGAGGTGCCTTGTTGATCAACAATGAAGATTATATTGAGATGGCAGAAATTATACGTGAGAAAGGTACAGATAGGTCAAAATTTTTTCGTGGAGAAATTGACAAATATTCATGGGTAGATATAGGTTCATCTTACCTACCTTCAGATTTGCTAGCAGCTTTTTTATTTGCTCAACTTGAAATGCGGGATAGCATCCAGAAAAAGAGAAAAAGAATTTGGGAAACTTATTATAGTGAATTAAAAAATTGGGCAGAAGAAAATAATGTCAGACTACCACATATACCTCAATATTGTGAGCAACCTTATCATATGTTCTATTTGATCATGCCATCGCTTGAAAAGCGAACGGCTTTAATTAAATATCTCAAAGAAAGAAGTATATGCGCAGTTTTTCATTATCTACCACTTCATCTATCTAAAATGGGCACAAATTTTGGCGGGAATAAAGTTGATTGTTCTACAACAGAATACGTTAGTGAAAGACTAGTTAGATTGCCATTTTATACTAATTTAAGCAGTGAAGACCAGGAGTATATTTTAAATGAATTAAAATTATTTGTTTAATTTTAATAAAGAATATGCAGAGTAAATCAATAGTATATAAAATTTTATCTTACCCATTATTTTATAATTTATTTATGAGATTAATATCAAAAAAAGGTGGTAGGCAGAAATATGTCGATAATTATATCAAGCCATTTCCAGCAATGAAAATAATTGACTTTGGTTGTGGCCCTGGTTCGATTATAGAATATTTACCAGAACAGGTGGAATATGTTGGGGTTGATTCAGAAAAAAACTATATTGATTCTGCAAAAAGTAAATATGGTGAAAAAGGTAAATTTATCAGGCAAGATATTTTATCCTTTTCGCCTAAAGAAGTGAATTATTTTGATGTTGCAATTGCAAATGGACTTTTACATCATCTTAATGATGAAGAAAGTGAAAAGTTAATTATTACGGCAAATAGGGTTCTAAAACCAGGCGGCCGTTTAGTTACCATCGATAATATTTTTATCAAAAATCAATCACTTTTTGCTCGTTTTCTTATATCAAAAGATCGAGGCCAAAATGTAAGAACTCTTGATGAATATTTGAAAATAGGGCAAAAGGTTTTCACCAAAATAGAATATCAGATCATGCATGATATGTTGAGAATACCTTACACTCATATAATAATGACAATGACTACTTGAACCTATCTAGTATAAAATCATCTATTTGAGGACTTTCAATTATTAAAACTCGACTGATATACATATTAAGTCGGATTCGTAGTCTTTATTATTGTTCTACCTTTAGCTTTGATCCAAAAATTATCTATGGGATTATTGTTTTTGTAACACTTCTTATTACATTCTCATTAAGACTAATTCGCCTGGAACTTTTCATAGATGCAACTCACGATACTGCATTTTACTTACAGGGATTATGGCGTTTAGCTCAGTTTGATGAACCTATTTCCACCTTCAATTTTTTATATCCTTCCACGAAATCTGCTACCAACATATTATTTGGTGGCCACTTTATGTATTCTGCTCTAATGTATATTCCACTTTTTTGGATATTTGATTCACCATTGTTTGTTGGGATGTTTATAATTCCATTAATTACTCTGATTTTGACTCTTTATTGGTGGTGTCGACTTTTTCCCAAGAAAGATAATCTACTTTGGGGAGTAATAGGATTATTATTAATTCTTTGGTCACCCTTTAATAGTGGAATACTTTATGGGGATTTCTATATTGATTCCTTCTCAGTACCATGGGTACTAGCATCACTACTGTTTTTTAGGGAGAAACGGGAAACCCATCTTTTAATATCTCTTTTCCTTGTCGTTGGTTTTAAAATCTATTTTGCTGCTTTTGCTTCGTTAGCATGTTTTCTTTATTACGCTGAGAACCGGTCAATAAAAGTAGTCTTGGCAGGTTGTGGCTTCATTATATATTTTCTATTTATAATATTTGCGGTACTACCATATCTTAATAGATTTAATGAAGCAGCACTAATATTCACTTGGGGACAGGAAATCAAAGGCATCTTCGCCTGGTTTACCTACTTTTATGAAAGATTATTTAATTGGAATAGCCTGAAGTATATTTTTAATATTTTTGGTGTTTTCTTATTCATCCCTTTTTTATCACCAAAACTTTCACTTTTAGCTCTACCTATTATTGGAATCCATTCCATCTTTTTTAGTGGCATTATACCTGGGCCTCACTACCATGCACTTCCAACTACTATTCTCGCAGTGGCATTTGTTCTAGGATGTAAAGACCTTAAAAAACATTTCAAGATATGGCGAAGTGGATTATTCCAATTCACTTTGGCAATGATGATTTTAGTTTCGTTTTGTTACTATGGCCAAACACCGTCACATTTATTGTACAAACTTTCAAAACCACTTTTCAGTTTGTTAAACAATAATCAACATTTAAACTCCCCTGATATGAATTCGAAAAGGATAGTCTTTCCTTCAGGGGTCCAGAATTCTTTATATCGCTTAAGAGAGGACTTACATTTTTTAAGATCTAAACCTGATTATCTATCAGAAATAAAGAAAGCCTTAGCAAGAGTTCAGCCAGAAGAGTTAATGTCAGTTGTCCCAAAATTATCACCATACTTAGTAAAAAATCCCGCATGGATCTTCCCCAGGCCGTTCAATCAGAAAAACTTAGGTGAAAAAGTAGATAGAGTGATAATTGCGAAACACCATCACGGTTATTTGGATCGCCTAGGTGGCAGTAAACAAGAATTTTCGCAATTTATAAATATTTTGAAAGAAGAGTACAATATGAAAATAGAAGTTGAATCTGATAATATTCTTGTCCTTACCAAATAAGCCAAGATCAGATCTCAATAACCCTAATTTTATTTGAAGGTATTCATAAATTTAATTTCTTGTTAGCTTTACAATATTATTCTAAAGCATTTAGCATGAATTATTTATTGATTACAATTTCAAATTAATGAAATTTTATCAATAAATTTGGTTAGACATACGTAATTGACTTTTAAAAGTAATATATATGAGTAACGTGCAAAAAATAAAAGAATTTTGGAATGAAAGAGCTATTCAATATGGTGCTAATCAAGAAGCAACATTAGGGGAAATTGCTGTTAAATGCCTTGAGATTTATGAGATAAATAGGCACCTTGATCATGATAAAATAATACTAGATGTTGGATGTGGGAATGGTTACACTGCAAAGATTTTTGCTAAGAATTATAAAAGTAAAATATTTGGAATAGATTATTCACCTGAAATGATAGAAATTGCCAATCAAAATATTATCCATTCTGAGATTCTAGGCAAATTACAATTTAATGTTCAGGATTGCCTAGATTTACATTATGATGATAATTATTTTGACATAATTTATACAGAAAGATGTATTCAGAATCTTCCAGAAATCAAACTTCAAGAACAAGCTATTTTAGAACTTCTTCGCGTATTAAAACCTGGTGGTAAACTTATTTTAGTTGAATGCTCCAAAACGGGTCTATTAAAATTAAATAAAATAAGAAAAATGATAGGTCGAGCTGAAATAAGTGATGCAGAACCCTGGCATAACAATTTTTTTGATGATAATTGGCTTATTGAATTTTCACAAAACAATGAAGATATCTTTACTTTAGAAATAAAACATTTTGCAAGTACATATACTTTTTTTACAAGGATTTTACCGCTATGGAGAATATTTTATTATTTCCGTTATTTTCAATATATCCCAAATATTGGGAAATTAGGCTATTTTAAATCCTTTAGGATATTGAAGACTGATAGATGATTAATTTACTTGTTATTTTATTTACTCTCTCAGGTATGTACTCAATACTTTTCTCAAAAAAAGGAATTGAATATTCCTTTCATTGGATCATATTTGCTTTTGTTTTAGGATATAGGACATTTGAACCTTTTAGTGGTTTAAAACTTCACCCAATTGAAATGTTTATTTATGCTAGCATAATTAGAATTATTATCTCTGGAGCTTTCAAATATAGGAAGATGTCTTTAGCAGTAACTTTCCTTAGTATCTTTTTTATTATCTTTTTCTTCATCGATTTATTTACTCGTTATGATAGTATAGTACTTTTAGAATTCAAGAATGCCTTTTTACTTGTATTGATATTTTTTATAGCTCGATATATCTATTTTAGCAAAATGTATATTACAAGACTATTGAAGTATTATTTAGTAGCATGTTCTATAATATCAATCCTGGGAATTACAGAATCTATTTTTCCATCAATTATGTCATCAATATTTGGTTTTAAACAACAATCTATATATTTATCTGATAATATTCTTTTTAATCGGTTAGCCTTTCTTTTTTGGGGTTCCCACTTGGCAGCAAACCTTATTCCTCCTGTATTCCCAATAATATTATTATTGAAAGCAGAAAAAGATCCTTTTACTAATAACAACATTATTCTCACCATTTTGATTATCATAAATCTATTTGCCATCTATCTGTCTGGAAATAGGATTTCTTGGTTGACATTGACAATTTTATTTCTTGCCACACTTTTCCAGTATAGAGGGGCGTTAATTCCTTATATGAAATCCTACATATTATTGGTAACGCTAAGCTTTGTGGTATATATTTATTCTCAGCCTGTGGAAGGCCGTTACGTATCCACTTTCAAAGCCCTTATAGGAAATATTGATACTCGCTATGATTCAAGCGGTGTTGAGCGAATAACTAGAGCTACGATTGCAATTAATTCTATTTTCGAAAAACCACTTGGAACGGGGTGGGGCAGTCAGGGTTGGGTGCACAGTGATATACTCCAGATTGGTGCATCTATAGGGTTTTTACCAGGTTTAATTCTATTTTTCGGGCCAGTATTTCTTTTATTTCGAATATATAATTTTTACCGACTAGCTTCTACAGATGAGGAAACTTTCTATTTTATTTGCTGCGGATTGTTGATCTTTATTATTATTTCTTTTTCTTTAAATGGAAATATTCTTAAGGTGCAAACTGGTGTACCTCTTTTCGTTTTATGGGTAATCGCAGATGGTTTTTCTAGAAATTATACTCAGATAAGGTCGAACTGATTATTGTGACGAAAAGGCCAAGGAAAATCTCCATTCTTTTACCTACTTTTAATTGTGAAATATCAATAAGAAAAACATTAGAGTCTATTAAATGGGCTGATGAAATAATTGTTATTGATTCATTTAGTAATGATGATACGATTAAAATAGTATCAGAATATGGGGCAAAGGTATTTAAGCATGAATATCTTAATTCTGCGAAACAAAAAAATTGGGCTATCCAACATTGTTCTAATCCATGGATATTTCAGATTGATTCCGATGAAACTCTAGAAGAAACATCGGAAGAAAAAATTCGTAATGCAATTAATAATGCAGACGAAAATATACATTGTTTCAAAATGCCACGGAAAAACCATGTTTTAGGGAAATGGGTAAAATACGGTGGACTCTATCCTGATTGGGAGCATCGATTATTTAGAAAAGAATATGGAAAATGGTGGGATAGAGAAGTGCATTCCAGAATAATAGTCTCCGGAGAAATTGGGATACTGGATATCCCAATCATTCATCATGGAATGCCCAATATTAGTAAACAACTGATAAACCTAGATCGTTATACCCGTTATGAAGCAGATGAACTCCATAAAAGAAAAAAGAATTTTTCTTATTTTAAATGGATTGTTATACCCCCAATTATTTTTTTTAAAAGGTACTTTTTTTTACAGGGTTTCCGAGATGGTTGGCGCGGGCTATTCTTGGCTGTCTACGCAAGTTTTTATATATTTTTAAGTTATACTAAATTATTGGAAATTCAACTACTGAATTTGAACAGGAGTCCGGAGTAAAAATAATATTTATTGAAGACTCAAGTGAAATAGGTGGTGTGCAGAATAGTACTTTATTTCTTGCAGAGTATTTATGGTTGACAGGTTTATATGATTTAGAAACACTGTTACCAAATTCTGGACCTTTATCGGATCAACTTTCCCAGAAATCTATTCCAATAATATTCTATAAACCTATTTCATATAAATCTACATCCGTATCTTTTTTTAATGATCGGTTTAGAATTCCAAATCCTATTGCATGGGGCTGGAATCTTACTGCCATATTATTGAATATTATAAAAATAAAAAAAAATATTAAATCCAAAACAGATTTGGTGATTACGAAAGGTCTTTTAAACCATTTTGCATCAGGCTTTGCTTGTAAGACTTTAAATATTCCAGTAATCTGTCATCTCCAAGATTTGATTTCCAATCGATATATTGGGCTCATGAATATTTTTTTTAATATTTTTGCAAAATTTATCCCTAATTATATTATTTGTGATGGAATCCATATTCAAAAATCATTAGGCAAAAAAAATAAAAAGAAATCGTTTGTTATTTTAAATGGTATTAAGACGGAAAGATACATTCGGAATAAAGAATTGGGATTTAAAATTCGGAACGAGTTTAAAATACCTTTAGGTGGTTATGTAATTGGTCATGTAGGTAGAATGACTCCCTGGAAAGGTCAGAATCAACTAGTAAAGGCGTTCATAAATTATTCCACTCAAAACTCCAATGCCTATTTATTACTGATTGGTGCACCATTATTTGATAATGATTATTATTATAATTCAATAATAAAGACTCTTCAATCATATTCAATGGCACATAGAGTTATTATGCCTGGTTATCGGTTTGATTTACAGTCAATGTATTCTGCTATGGATTTATTTTTGTATCCTTCATTAGAAAAAGATACTTCACCTTTAACTTTGATTAGTGCCATTTCATCTGGGTTGCCTGTTGGTGTATCAAATATTGCTAGTTTAAAAGAAATTGTTGATAAGTGTAAACAAATAGATACATTTAACCCGATGAAATCAGATGAAATAATTAGAATAATGAAAAAATTTGAAAATAATAAAATTCGTAAGGAATCAGGAATACTTAACAGGGAAGCCGGAATAAAATATTTTGATATTTCAATTCATGGCAAAAAAATGCAACAGGTAATTGACCTTGTATAGTTTATTTGTATTAATTGAATAACAAGAAGAAAATACTATATATTATATCCGGTGAAACCGGGTATAAGAAGACTGATGAAATTATACTAAGATCTCTAGGGAATCTCCGGAAGCTCAATTATAAATCGAATTGGAATTATATTAACCCTCAATTATTATTTAACCTTATTTGGTGTAATACAATTGTTATATGGTTTGCTTCATTTCATGCAGTTCCTGTAATACTTTTGAATTATTTTTTGAATAAACGTGTTATTATAATTGCGGGTGGATTTGATGTAGCAAGTGTTCCAAATATCAATTATGGAGCCATGAGAGGAAAATCTCGTGCAAAATTAGGGAAATGGTTATTATCAAGAGCTCATTCAGTTGTGGCAGTATCAAAATCAAATAGGCAAGAAATTATTGATAATGGGAAAGTGCCCCCCAAAAAGATTAGTCTTATTTATAATGCAATTCCTGAATCAATAATTACGCATACTTTAAAAAAGAAAAATCAAGTTTTAACTATTGGTGAGATCAATGAAGAGACTTATTTAAGAAAGGGTTTAGATAGGTTTATTAAAATTGCAAAAATAATGCCAACTACTCAATTTATTCATATCGGGAAATGGACAGATAAAAAGGGGCATCGCTGTAGTAAGACAATTGATTATGTTAAAAGTATTTCTCCATCAAACATAAAATATATTGGGTTTGTTAAAAAAGATACATTGCAAAAATATTTTTCAGAATCAAAGGTATATTTACAATTATCAAGGCATGAGGCATTTGGAGTTAGTGTTGTTGAAGCGATGTCAAAAGGATGTATAACCATTGTGAGTAAAGAATATGCATTACCAGAAATCGTAAAAAATTATGGATATACAGTGTCCAGCATAACAGAAGCTGTTGAAAAACTGGTTTATATTCTTTCAGAAAGAGAATCTAATAAGAAGAAAGTATTTCTAGACAAATTTTCAATAACCAAACGCACTAAGAGTTTTGAAAAGTTATTTAATACCTAATCGAAATAAGTATATTACTTGGGATATCTATAATTGGTCTAGGGCATTTAGTTATATTGATTCTCAAAAATCAACAACCTTTTTAGGAAAAAATGTGTTGGAAATAGGTGCTAATAATGGAGAATTATCATTATGGGCTGCTGAAAAAGGTGCTAATGTTATTTGTTCGGACATTAATGAGCCATCAATCGATGCAATCAAGAAGGCTGATCACTATAAATTAAAAAATATTCGTTTTTCCACTTTAAATGTGCTCAATCTTTCGTATAAAAATACATTTGATTATGTCATATTTAAATCTGTCCTAGGAGGAGTAGGTAGAGAAAATCACTATAGAAATCAATTACTAATGTTCTCAAATATATATGATTCACTAAAGCCAAAAGGAGAATGCCTATTTATAGAGAATATGGAAGGTGCAATTTTGCATCAATTCTTAAGGAAAAAATATGGCGCAGCAAAAAATAATTGGAAGTATCCTTCTCTAAATGACTTCTATAAATTTTCTAAACAATTTCATAAAGTTAGGTTTAAAACATTCGGAGTCATTGGTTTTGGAGATTTTCCATTGAAATTATTTAGATCAAAGATGGATGTGGGTCTAGAACATATAATTCCAAAAAAATGGAATTATATTTATGCAGGCGTTTATCAAAAATAATGATTTCTTTTATTCTCCCAATTTTGGACGAAGTCCATAATATAGAAAAAACAATTCAGTCCATTATTTCGCAAACAATAGATAAAAATTATGAAATAATCGTTGCAGATGGGATGTCAACTGACGGTACTAGAGAAATTATTCAGGAATATCAAACTAAGAATTCATCCATCCGTTTAATAGATAATCCAGAAAGAATAGTGTCTACAGGCTTTAATCGTGCACTCTCGGAATCAAAGGGGAATATAATTTTGCGTGTGGATGGCCATACCAATTTAGAAAAAGATTTTTTAGCCAACTGTTTAGAAGTAATGGCAAAAAAAGATGTAGCTTGCGTTGGTGGTGCAACAATTCATACTGGGAAGGGTATTATTGGTCAATCCATCGCTTTGGCACAATCGTCCTATTTTGGTGTTGGAGGAGTAAACTTCAGAAAAGAACAAAAGACAGGTAAATATGTGGATACATTAGCATTTGGAGCTTATCAAAGAAGGGTATTCTCCAAATACGGTGGATATGACGAAGAGCTAATAAGGAACCAAGATGATGAATTCAATTTTAGAATAATACAGAATGGTGAAAAAATTTGGCTAGACCCTTCCATTATTTCAACTTATGTGACTAGAAATTCATTTTTAAAATTATTCGAACAATATTTTCAATATGGATTTTATAAAATCCGTGTATTTCAAAAACGGGGTGGATCTACATCATGGAGACATTTTATTCCATTTATTTTTATAATTTCTCTTTTAATTTCTTTAGTATTATTTATCAAAGGTTGGGGAATACCTATCAAAGTATTACTCGGGCTCTATTTTAGTCAAAGTATTTTATTCTCTATAATAGAAACTAAACGTCCTAGGAGTAATATATTTTCAATAATCATTCTACCCTTTACTTTTTTTATCCTACACACCTCTTATGGTCTGGGGTCCTTAATTGGTTTTTTATTTTACATAAAAAGATGGAAGGGCAATAATATTAATGATTCTAAGTTTAATAAGGAATTATTTAATGAAAATACCATTTCATAGACCAGAATTGCCGAAAGATTTTAATGAAATAGTTTCAGATTCGATAAGATCTGGCTGGCTCACCACAGGCGATCAAGTTCAAGAGTTTGAAGATGAATTAAAAAAATATATCGGTTGCGAATATGTAGTTGCTGTGAATTCATGTACTGCGGCTATGCATCTAGCAATTGCTGCAAAAGATTTTGGTAAAGGAGATAAATTTATTGTACCCACATTTACGTTTGTATCAACAATAGAATGTGGAGAATACCTGGGCATGGAACCTGTTTTATTAGATTGTGAACCCGATAGTTTCAATATTGATTTAGACCAAATTGAGAACCTTCTCAAGCAAGATCCAACCATCAAAGCTATTATACCGGTACATTATGGCGGCAGTCCGTTAGATACAAAAAGGCTTTATCAATTTGCAGAAAACTATTGAGTCTTCATTTTAGAAGACGCTGCCCATGCTTTAGGTACAATCTCCTTATCTGGAAAAGTTGGCAATACAAAATATGGTTCAGCATTTTCTTTTTATGCCAACAAAAATTTAACAACACTGGGGGAAGGTGGAGCATTTGCTACTAACAATAGAAAATTAGCAGAGCGAGTTAAAAACCTATCTCTCCATGGAATTACAAAGGATGGTTGGAGACGGTTTGATTCTGGAGGGCATTGGGAGTATGATATAATTAGTTTAGGTTATAAGTATAATATGCCCGATATTGCGGCCTCATTTGGCCTTTGGCAGTTAAAACAAATAAATAATTGGCAAGCTAAACGCAAAAAAATTGTTGAATATTATCTAAGTAATTTGAAGGAATTAGATGGTATCATTTTACCTAAATATGGTATAAACGATGGTAATGCGTGGCACCTTTTTGTTATTCAATTGAACCCAGACCTTTGGACAATTAACCGAAACAAATTTATAGAACTCCTTAAAAAAAAGGGTATAGGACTATCTGTTCATTATAAACCAATACACATGATGGAATATTATTTTAAAAAGCTTTCACACTTTCCAGAATCATTTCCTCGTGCTTATTATTTATACCAATCAGTTGTATCTTTGCCTATATACCCAAGTCTAACCCAACATGAATTAGAATATATAATAACATCTATAAAAGAAGTTGCTGAAGATCACATGAAGTAATTTAGAATTTCCCTTCGGTATAAAAATGTACTAATATCAACTATATGGAAATACTCTCTCGCGCAACTGCAATCATACTTTTAATACTTCTTGCACCATTACTCACTTTTATAGGCTTAGGAAATCTTATTATTCAAGGTAGGCCAATTATCTATAGACAAAAAAGAGTGGGTAAACATTTCAAAAAATTTACTATTTACAAATTCAGGACGATGAGTAATGAAATAACTGAAAAAAAACATTTCAGTGCAGGCCAGCAAACCACTTTAACTAGGTGGGGTATTTTCCTTCGTAAAACAAAACTTGATGAGTTGCCTCAACTAATAAATATTATTAAAGGAGATATGAGATTTATTGGTCCACGGCCTGAAGTCCCTGAATATGTTGATGAAAATACATTCTCATTCCTAACAATTATTAAGCCTGGGCTTTCAGGTTTCTCTTCAATTCTATTTCGCAATGAATCTGAGATTTGGTCAATGATTGATTCCAAAGACCCTTATAAAGATATTTTAAAAATAAAAGTAAGTCTCGCAAATTATTACGTTCATCGAAAAGGTTTTTTCCAAGACCTAAAATTAGTTGGTATTACAATACTTTCCCTATTTATTCCTAAGTGGATGGGGCATTACCTATTGATGAAATTATTGAAAATTGAGGATAGTGAAAAATTTGGCATAAAGAAAATTATTAGTTCAGTAAAAATAAAAAATATTGAAAATAGTAAGATAAAGCAAAACCCTACAGCCAACCGACGTAAGTTGGTATTTGCAGATACAATTTCAATTTTATTAGCTTTTATTTTCGCTCTTTTTATCCGGAATGATTTTAAGATACCTATCTTTTTATTTGATCCTAATCTACATCTAGTTTTGGGAGCATTAGTATTTACGAAATTGTTTTCATTTAACTATTTTGGTCTTTACAAGGGGATGTGGCGTTATACCAGTGTTCTAGATATTATCAGCATTACAAAGGCGAACGTTTTCGGATCTATTATATTTATTTTAGCATTTAGTTATTTTAAAGGATTTCAAGATATCCCAAGATCTGTATTTCTAATTGATATCATACTTGCATTCTGCTTTACCAGTACAATTCGCTTAGGAATACGTATTGTATTTTCACATTTACTGAACCCCAAACCTTATAAAATTGAATTATCCAAGCGGGTAATTCTGCTTGGTGCTGGAAGAATAGGTGAATTTATTTGTAAAGAATTAATGAATGATTCTAAACATCATATGGAACCAGTAGGATTTTTGGATGATGATAAGATTTTACACCAAAGAGAAATTCATGGCATAAAAGTTTTAGGAAAGATCAATGATTTATCTGAGTTTGTGGATGAATATGATGAAGCACTTATATGTTGTCCTAATGCAAATAGGAAAAATTTGCACCGCATTATTGATATTTGCAAAGATGTAGGTAAACCGTTTCGCACTTTACCATCAGTATCTGAACTTGTTTCAGGGAAGGTTTCTATTAATCAATTCCGGGAGGTTTCCCTAATTGATCTTCTAGGTAGAGATGAAATTATCCTTGATAAAACATCCATTTCCAATTACATCCATGGAAAGCGTATTATTATTACTGGAGCAGGAGGGAGTATTGGTTCTGAATTAGTACGTCAATGTCTGAAATATAAACCTGCTTTACTTGTTATGTTAGATAATAGTGAGTACAATTTATTCGAGATAGAAAGAGAAATTTTACATCTCAAGTCAAATGTTTTAATAAAACCGGTTCTATCAAACATTAGAGATAAAAATATTTTAAATAAAGTATTTGAAGAATTTGAGCCGCAAGTTGTACTTCATGCTGCAGCATATAAACATGTCCCAATGCAAGAGGCATTCCCATGGGAGGCAATTAAGACAAATGTTTTTGGGACATCAAATCTGGTAAAAGTATCGCTTGAACATAATGTGGAAAAATTTGTTTTGGTCAGCACAGATAAAGCTGTAAAACCTGTAAATGTGATGGGGGCAACAAAACGGCTCGCTGAACTCATATGTCAGGGTGCAAATTCAGCGTATATCACGGAATTTATGTCCGTCAGATTTGGAAATGTACTGGGTAGTTCAGGGAGCGTGATCCCAATTTTCCAAGAACAAATTCAATCGGGTGGGCCAGTCACTATCACCGACCCTGACATGGAAAGATATTTTATGTCTATACCAGAAGCTGCTCAACTAATCTTACAGTCAGGGGGTATTGGAAATGGAGGTGAGGTATTTGTTTTAGATATGGGTGAACCAATTCGAATTCTAGATATTGCAAATGAACTTATTCGCCTTTCAGGATTTGAGCCTGAATTAGATATTCCTATCAGTTTTATTGGAGCACGCCCAGGAGAAAAAAAAGTAGAAGAATTAGTGCTTGATAGCGAATATGTTGATAGAACAGTCCATGAAAAAATATTAGTTGTAAATACATCCTTGTCTGATATAGAAGTCCAAAATATTACTAATAGAATCATGAATGGTGAGTTGGATGGTCATGAGTTTGATAAAGGCCAAATAAGACAAAAATTAGCATCACTTGTGCCTGAGTATAATTCTGATGAAATACAAAATGAACCAGTAATTTTGAAGTATAGGCCGGAAGCTTTAGCATAAAATAATTGAAATTTTATTTGAAAAGGCTCCTATTTGGAGCCTTTTTTATTTTGATTTTATATTATTAAACATTTGTATTAAGATTCTCAAACCATCAGTTAATTTTATTTTTTTCCCATCTTCATAACTTCTCCTATTATATGTTAGATTTATTTCTCTGATAGAGCAGTTATTTGTCACTAATTTTGAAGCTATTTCAATATCAATATCAAAACCAGTAGATTGAAGGTTCTCAATATCTAAATCTGATTTATGAAAAGCTTTACATCCGCATAGGACATCCGTATAATCTGATTGATGAATGAAATTAAAGAGAGCATTTAACAAAAAATTCCCAAAACATAATATAGATTTCATGGGATTCATATAATTAATTCTAGATCCAAAAACCCCATCAATTTTATTTGATTTATCTAATATCATAAAATTTGTTAATTCCTTGGGGTTTAATTCAAGGTCTCCATCAAAAAGTAGAATCATATTATTAGAAGCCTTTTTTAAACCGGCGAGGATAGCTTCACCCTTGCCCTTATTATTGCGAAACTGAATCAATGTTATAAATGAGCATGATTTAAGAATTTCTCCAGATTTATCAAAACTTCCATCATCAATAATTATCAACTCATTATTTTGGCCAAAGTATTCTAACTCTGATAGTAATTTTGGAATACATGCATATTCGTTATATACTGGAATAATAATAGTATATGGCATTAGTATTAATAATTTTATTTTTGTCGACCAGGATTTAGAAAGTTTTACTTATTCAATATAATTAATATGTTATGAATTTATGATTAAAGCGGAAGTTAGTTTAATTATATTTTCTGCAAATATAAATTAGGAATAAAGAAAAATGGAGAATATAGATTGGCGGTTACGCATTTTAGTAGGCATTATTTTATTAATAATTGCAGTTGGTGCAATAAAATTATGTCTAGATATGAGAGCACTTGAATCAGATTATAACAAATATGCAATATTAGCAATATTAGCGATATGGGGAGGCTGTGATTGGTTAATGAAAGGAATCCAGGATAAAACATAATTTATGCAGGAATTAGTTCATAAGTATATGATCGAACCAAATCCATTCATACAGTTTGGAGCAGACCATATTATTGGCTCGGTGATATTTTTAATCCTTTGGATTTGGCTGCCACTGTATTCAAAGGAAAATCTATCAAAAAATAGTCAAAACCGATTGGGCATTATTTTGGGGTTCATTGTCATGTCTAATTATTTGGTCTGGGTAATATTAGAAATTATCTCTGGGACATTTGATTTTAAATTGCATCTCCCATTTCACCTATGCCGTTTCGCAAATCTAGCAATTCCAATCGTGATGATCTGGAAAAAAGAGAGACTTTTTCAAGTATTATATTTTTGGGGAATGTCAGGCATGTTGCAGGGCGCGATTACCCCAGATGTAACCCACGGTTTCCCTCATTTCCATTATTTCAGATTCTTTATCGGTCATAACGGTATGGTGCTTGTCCTCATCTATGCAATAGTTGTTTTAGGTTTCAGGCCAAGTCTTAAGGGTTTATTTGACTCATTTATTGCGCTGAATTTATTTTTGATTTTGGCAGCAGTTATAAATTTAGTTTTAGATTCAAATTATTTTTGGATTTGTGCCAAACCGCCAACTAACTCTCTATTAGATTATTTGGGCCCCTGGCCATGGTATATATTAATAGCTGAATTTGTGGCATTGTTACATTACTTTTTGGCTTTTCTTCCATTTTATATCTTAAATAATAAGAAAAGATAACTAAAATGACTTGTTTACATACTTTGCACTGAAAGGAAGAATAATAAATATAGTAATATAAAACGCTTATAACGCTCATTTTAAGATTGTTTTTTTTTATTTTTTGATATAATATTTGGATAGAAAGATAAAAAAAAATGATTATTTCGTTATATAATTCTGTTGAATCGTTAAAAATAATAGCAGGCGTCGCTGTCTTCTTTGTGTGGGTTGTTCGTTACGAAAATATAAAAAGAGAATTTATAGAATTTCAGTTGCCAACCTGGTTGAGAGATCTGGTTGGCATTCTGAAAATTTCATTTGCTGCAATGCTTCAACTCCCAAATTTAGAGGTAGTAAAGATTGGCGCCCTAGGCATTACTTTATTAATGATTGCTGCAGTCATAACGCACATCAGACTGAATAGTCCATTTAGGCGTTACATAGCATCTGTAGCAATGTTATCCATTAGTATGTTGATTTTATACCATACTATAATAATTACATGATATATTTATTTAGAAATATATGAACTTGGTAAATATGAATTAGATAATGGTTTTCCAACAAAAGACAGTCATCAAAGATAAAGATGTTTCTAATATTATCAGGTCATTTGAAAATGAAAAATTTCTGAAGTATCTCATTTTTGGACAACCGGTTAAAATAGTTGATTGGAATGGAATCGATAATGGTAAAAAAGCATCATTCTTATTTTGGTTTTTCGGTTGGAGAAAGATATCAGTCATCCATAGGAATTATGTTAAAAGAAAAAACTATCTCTATTTTACAGATGTTGGGAAATTGTTACCATTTGGTCTTAATAATTGGGAGCACCATCACATTGTAAAGGCCCATCATCATGGGTCTGTAATAATTGATAAGATATTCATAGATACTGATAATTTTATTAAAAAATATTTTGTCACACCCCTAATGTTATTCCCAATAATATTAAGAAAAATAACATACAAATTATGGTTTTACTTACCTGAAAAATAATATGGGACCTATTAAAAAATTAATTTCCAATAGAATTTATCTGTTAGGTATTTTCATAGTGTTCGATGGATGCCAGTCTAATAATTTTAATGTAAATAATCCTAGCGTTGGGAGATGGGTCTCTAAAAGTCCTTATTGTGAAGTATGGTTTCAAAATTGGGGTACATACACGAGATTACTATTGGTAATAGACGCCGATACATCAATAATTGAGCCAAATCAATATAGCACGGAAAAAAAGAATAAGTCCTACTTAAGTCCTAAACCCTATAGCTTGATTAAAAAACAGCAGATGAAAGGTAATATAATATGGGAAGATGTAATAAATTGGAAAAATGGAAATGATATCAAATTTGTATGGGAAGTTGATCGGGCAAATCCAAAAATAAAACTACCGCAAGAATTTAAAGGTACTATAATGCATTATAATGATTCTTTGAGATTAAAAATTTTTAATAATGGTGAAAATTTTATTACACTTGCATTAAAATCATTATAATGAATATTTTAATAAATATGATAACGCTCATAACGCTCATTTGTTCTTGAATATTTCACTGAAATATCCATATATTTAATAAAGCAAAAGAGGTATACAATGTCAATTTTAGATTCCATAGTTAAAGGTACAGATATAAAACATTTGAGTGAATCAAGGATAAAAACTTTAAGAAATTTTGATGCTAGGAAGGCTGACCAAGATCTGAAAGCCTGTCCAGTCTGTAAGGTAGTGTGGGAGGTAATGATTTTTAATAATACTAGCGATTATAAATACTATCATAATTTTCCAAGATATGGTAAGAAAAAAGGCGTCTGCCCTAGTTGCTCGATTAGAATGAAAAATAAATATTACCACAATACAGAAGTGATGGAGCCGACTTAGACTATTTAATTATAATAATATAGAATGAATATTAGGAGATATAATGAAAAAACCAGCACTAAGAAAAAATCGTTTTAAAATGCCAGACTATTTTGAGACAAAATGGACAGAAAGTTCTAGTAACATTGGTGAATACATCTTTAGAAGACTTTCTATAGATCAATCTAATAAAGAACTTAGAAAAGTGCGCCCTGTTCATCAGCTAAGCCAACTAATTGTTACTAGCAGTGAGATAAACCGCTATGCGAACGACTATCTAGATATGGTTAACAGAAAAAGGCCTAAAAATTCAAGAAAAAAGTATTTTGGTAACGAAAACAAAGAAATAGAATACTTAAAATATATCGGGCACAATTAGAAAGTAATGAATCTAAAAATAAAAGATATATCCATGATTACGCTTCTTTCGACAGTTTTCACTGGCATCGGAGCCATGATATTTTCAGAAAAATCATTAACCGCGGATCCACTCGCAAAATCAAAAAAATCATTCTATTCAATTAAAATGAGAGATATAGATGGAAAAGGAATTGATTTGGAAGCTTATCGAGATAAAAAGATTATGATAGTGAATGTTGCTTCCAAATGTGGGTTTACGAATCAGTATGCTGATCTACAAGAGTTATATGAAAGCCATAATGGTAAATTAGAAATTATAGGTGTACCATGTAATGATTTTGGGAAGCAAGAACCCGGAACTTTAACTGAGATCAAAGATTTCTGTGTTACCAACTATGGGGTATCATTTTTAATCACAGAGAAGCAGAAAATTAAATCAAGTCCTGTAAGTGATCTATATCAATGGCTTTCAGACCCAAATTTAAATGGCTGGAATAGTACTCTACCTTCATGGAATTTCTGTAAGTACATTATTAATGAAGATGGAGAGTTAACTCATTATTTTAGAAGTGGAGTAAATCCTAACAGCGAAGAAATCAAAAACATCCTATAATTTCACTATAAATGGCACCTGGGATAAAAATGTGTTCTATCTATTCGATGCCATTTAATTAGGTGTGAAAATAGAATAATAACTAGGCTTCGGTAAAGTATTGTACTAAGAGATGCAGTTTAGAAAGGAAAGAGAACAATTAATTGGAAGCCACATTCATTTACCCCAATCAACTATTTGACCCGCATCCTGCTCTAGCAAGGGACAGGTTAATTATTATTCTAGAAGATCCACTCTTTTTTGGAGACTATAAATTTCCTATTTCATTTAACAAAAAGAAAATCCTACTCCATTACATATCGATGGAATACTATTTGAGAAAACTTGTAAGTTATGATTACGATGTAAAAAAACTTGAATATAAATCTTTGTGTCATAAAGGATATACTGAAAAAATCATCGAAAAATATGATATATCAAATATTCATTTGGCAGATGTAGTCGATTATGAACTTAGAAGAAGGATATATACTGCAAGAAAGAATACCGGAGTAAGATTAACCTGGTATGATTCGCCCAATTTTTTATTGACTCAAAACGAGGTTGAGTCAGAGTTCAAAGATAAAAAGTTCCACTTCATGGCTTCTTTCTATAAAAAGCAAAGGAGAAGATTTAATATTCTCCTAGATGAGAATTTAAAACCTACTGGAGGTAAATGGAGTTTTGATGATCAAAATAGAAAAAAATTGCCGAAAAATATAAATATACCTGGGTCAAATAAATTAGAGTATGATCAAGATATCTTTAATGACAGTAAAAAAAAGATTAAATTATTTTTTGATAAAAATATAGGAGATTTGGATGGTTTTAATTATCCCTGTAATCATGAGTCTGCTAAGATTTCTTTTGAATATTTTCTTACAAATAAATTAGAATATTTTGGTCCGTATGAAGATGCAATTTCCAAGACGGATTCCTCCTTATATCATTCTGTACTTACGTCTTATTTGAATATAGGTTTAATTAATCCAAAAGAGATTATTGAACTATTATTGGAATATTTGCAAGAGCGTTCTATACCTATTAATTCATTAGAAGGATTTGTTCGGCAAATTATTGGCTGGAGAGAATTCATAAGGGGTATGTATGAAGTTGTTGGTTGCAAACAAAGGACAACTAATTTCTGGAATTTTAATAATAGACTGCCTCAATCCTTTTACAATTTCAATACGAATATAGATCCTGTTGATTTTGTCATAAAAAAATCTATAGATACAGCTTATGCTCATCATATTGAGAGACTTATGATAATAGGTAACATATTTTGTTTATTAAGAATTAACCCTGATGAGGTATATAAGTGGTTTATGGAATTATTTATCGATTCCTATGATTGGGTTATGGTTCCAAATGTATATGGAATGAGTCAATTTGCAGATGGAGGTTTAATATCTACAAAACCTTATATCAGCGGTAGTAATTATATTCTTAAGATGAGTGACTATAAAAAAGGGTATTGGTCTAAAATATGGGACTCGCTTTATTGGATCTTTATTCATGATAACCGAAATTATTTTATTAAAAACCCGCGCATGGCATTGATGGTAAAACTATATGACAAAAAGCCCGATGAATTAAAACAAGAATATAGAAGGATTATTAACGAAATTAACTTATAATATTGATTGTGTCCCCACTAAAAATATCTTTAAAGTACAATATTGTTTCCTAATATATTTTTAGCCATTATGTGGTTAAAATATTTAAAATTATTTAATCTCCGAAAATAAACTCGAATATCTTTCTTAATTTTTTCTTAGCTTTTCAAAACATTCTACTTCATGATAAAGAGAGGGAATATTGACTAAAATAGAAACTAGTTTAACAATACTAATTTTTGGAATCTTATTTACAGGAATATATATGACATCTGTTGCATCTTCTACGCCCCCTGTTGCACCCCAAATACCCAAACAATTCATTATCCACAATGATAAAAGAATTGATGATTATTATTGGCTAAATGAAAGAGATACAAAACCGGTCTTAGATTATTTGAAAGCAGAGAATGATTATACATTAGCTAAAATGAGACATACGGAAAAGCTTCAAAAAACTCTATATGAGGAAATGAGGAGCAGGATTAAAGAAGATGATAATTCAGTCCCTTATAAGTTTGGGAATTATGTGTATTACACTCGGACTAAAGAAAATATGCAGTATGAAATTTATTGCAGAAGATTTGAAGATTTAAATGGAAAAGAGCAAATAACTTTAGATTTAAATAATATTGTCAAGAAGTATGATTACTTGACATTAAGTGCTTATAAAATTAGCCCAAATGAAAAATTATTAGCATATACCATTGATACATCTGGAGCAGAAAAACATAAATTAATTATAAAGGAAATTAATTCAGGAAAAATAATAGACGACCAATTATGCAATCTAGACGGTTCAGTGGAATGGGCAAACGATAATGAAACTTTATTTTACATAGTATTAGATTCTGCACAGCGTCCATATCAACTATGGCGGCATAAGTTAGGTGATGTCCAATCAGAAGATGTTTTAGTTTATGAAGAATTAGATGATCGCTTCCATGTAGGGCTTCATCGTACTAAAAGTGGTGAATACTTAATAATGGATATCGCTAGCAATGTAACTTCAGAAGTTTATCTATTAGATCGGAATAAACCTTACAGTAATTGGAATGCTGTTCAGCCACGGGAACAGGGTGTAGAATATTATGTTTACCATCGTGGAGATTATATATATCAATTGACCAATAAAGATGCGTTCAATTTTAAGTTAATTCGAACTCCGATTGATGGAGGCCCAGAGGAGGAGATAATACCAAATAGGGAAAGAACTTTAATTGATGATGTATCTTTATTTAAAAATCATATGGCTGTTTTGGAACGAGTTGACGGAAACCTTGAAATCAGAATATATGATTTTAATTCAAATATTTGGTATAACCTTGAAATGGATGAGGAAATATATTCCTTGGCATTTGAGGAGAATTATGACTGGGACTCAGAATTTTTAAGATTTGGTTACGGATCATTCCGAACGCCTTATTCTATTTATGATATAGATTTCAAAACAAAGGGAAAGACATTACGTAAACAGGAAGAAGTATTGGGTGGCTATAATTCTGAAAATTATATTTCAGAAAGGATCTGGGCACCCACACATGATGGGAAAAAAGTTGCTATAACATTATTGTACAATAAAAGAGTTGAATTAAAAGGAAATAACCCTTGTTTATTATGGGGATACGGCAGTTATGGAGCCACCTATGACCCTTGGTTTTCATCAAATATATTTAGCCTTATTGATCGTGGGTTTGTTTATGCCCGTGCTCATATAAGAGGGTCTTCATTTTTGGGCCGAAAATGGTATTTAGATGGAAAAATGAAACGGAAGACAAATACTTTTAAAGATTTTATATCAGCAGGTCAGTTTTTAGCAAATGAAGGAATTACTTCTCCTGAAAAAATGGCAATATATGGAGGAAGCGCAGGAGGTTTGCTAATCGGAGCAGTAATGAATATGGCGCCTGATCTTTGCAAAGTTGCAATCCCCAGCGTACCATTTGTTGATGTTATAAATACTATGCTTGATTCTTCTATACCCTTGACAGTTATAGAATTCGAAGAATGGGGTAATCCTTTAGAGAAGGAATATTATGATTATATGAAATCATATTCTCCGTATGATAATGTTGCTGCTAAAGAATATCCACACACTTTGGTTCTGGCCGGTTACAATGATCCTAGGGTACAATATTGGGAGCCTGCTAAGTGGACTGCCAAACTTAGAAGAATGAAAGATGGCTCAAATGATCTTTTACTTAGAACAATAATGGGTGCAGGACATTTTTCATCCTCCGGCAGATTTGATTATTTAAAGGATGTAGCTTTTTATTATGCTTTTATTATAGATAAAATTGGAATTAGTTAATGTCGCTTATATCAATTAATCCTGCCACTGGTGAAAAAATACATTCTTACAAGAAACACTCATCTGAAGAAATAAAATATATTTTATTTCAAGCAGAAGAAGAACAGCTCAGATGGAAAAATACATTCTTAGAATTCAGACAATCTTGTCTTGAGCAAATGGCAGGGATCCTTAGGGATCGTTCCCGAGAATACGGAATTCTAATTACACAGGAAATGGGAAAGCCATTATCGCAATCTATTGCTGAAATTGAAAAGTGCGCTTGGCTTTGTGATTATTATAGAGGAAAAGCACAAGAAATGCTGGAAGATAAAACTGTCGAAATTACAGGGCAAAAAAGTTTTATTTCTATCCAACCGATTGGACTTGTTTTGGGTGTAATGCCCTGGAATTTTCCTTTTTGGCAAGTATTTAGATTTGCGATTCCAACAATTACGGCAGGAAATGGAGCTATTTTAAAACATGCATCTAATGTTCAAGGATGTGCAAAAGCTATAGAGGAATGTTTCAAAGTCTCGGGGTATCCAGAAAATATTTTTAAAAATTTATCAATCTCTAGGATAGAAGTAGATGAAGTGATCAAAAACCCATCCATTGCTGCAGTTACCTTAACTGGAAGTATTTCAGCGGGCAAATCAGTAGCGAAAGCAGCAGGAAGTGTATTGAAAAAAACTGTTCTGGAACTTGGAGGTAGTGATCCATATGTTATACTAGAAGATGCCGATTTAGATATAGCACTGGATGCTTGCATCTCTGGACGCTTAATTAATGCAGGACAAAGTTGTATTGCAGCAAAAAGATTAATAGTTACTGAATCAATTCACGATGAATATTTAATGCGATTGGAACGAAAGCTTTGTGAAAAAATAGTTGGAGATCCTATGGATGATGTAGATATGGGTCCTATGGTATCGGTCACTGCCAGAGACAAATTACATAGTCAGATACTTAAGGCAGTACATGAAGGTGCCGAATTAAAATTAGGAGGTGAAATCCCAGAAGATGATGGTGCATATTACCCTTTAACTCTCCTATCTAATGTAGCTCCGGGAAATACTGTATTTGATCAGGAAATATTTGGACCTGTTTTTTCTGTAATTAAGGCTAAAAATGAAAAAGAAGCTCTTTCTTTAGCAAATCAGACTGAGTTTGGATTAGGTGCCGCAGTTTTTACAAACGATAAAATAAAAGGAGAGCACATTGCTAAAACTCAATTACAGGCCGGACTTTGTTTTGTAAATGATTATGTTAAATCAGATCCAAGGTTGCCTTTTGGAGGAATAAAAGAATCTGGATATGGCAGAGAATTGGCTTCTTACGGAATGATGGAATTTATTAATCTAAAAACTGTTGTCGTGAAAACGGGTTGAAATTTGTAAACTTGATATTGTAGTTATGAAGCAATTATTCCTGATAATTATAATTTTATCCATTGTTAGTGGCAAGGAGAACAAATTATTTTGGGATGGACACGATTGGAATAGAGTTGCTAAAAATGTATCTAATCACCAAGAAACTGTCATCCGAATTAAAACTGCTTACCTAAGCGGTGCCCTCGATGGGCGTCTATACGGATATTTAAAGACCTGGGCAAAAGACCAATATTTAGCTGATGATGTATTTGGAGAATCAGTTGATTATTTATCACCTAGGGAACTTATCAGAAATTTGGATTACTTTTATGAAGATCCTTTAAATTGGTATATACCTGTCCCTGCTGCAATTGTTATAGCGAATATGTATGCTGAACGTGTACCAATACAAGTGATTGATAAACATATTTTAAAAACTCGCAGATGGATAAATGATTTAACTTTGGATTTGGATACGTTGAATTATAGTCGGCTAATAGAAGAAAAACTAATGAAGCACCATCATCAACAGTTTAATCAATTCGAATAAATCCTGCTTTTGGATGCCATGCGAAAACTCGGTTTTCGCCTGCAAATTTCACTTTTGAAATTGTAAACTTATATGTGTTTGGTTTGTCATCATCAAGCGAGTAGGAAGTCGTTTTTGTTGTTGAAAATCCAGTTTGTAGAGGTGGTTCATAGTTGTAAATCAGCACCATCCTTTCTTCTCCTAAGAATTCTTTATTTCCTGAGTATTTTGCAAGAAACCCTTCTAAATAATCGACTGGTCTTCCAACATGATTAATTACTTCTACATTGATCAGTACTTTTGCATCATCAATAATTCGAGGACGAACTTCAATTGTAAATGGTACATTCTCTTCTGCAAAAAGGACATAAATGAAAAAAAGATGAATGATAGCATGTTTCATCGGTTGAAAATTGGGATGAAAATTTGAAAGACAAAAGAGAAAGGTTTTGAAACCTTTTCAAGTAGGATAATGTATATATTAGACTTATTAATAGTTTTTTCTATGATAATAAATAAATATTTTGACTCCTTAAATTGGATTAAATATTTTTTAATAATCTATTTTATTTTTATTTCATTCGGTCATTCTCAGGCCCGTATAGGTGAATGGGACGCCCTCACTTCTCCATTAAATGTAAGGGATTTAACAACAGTCGATGACCAACTATATGTAGCAACAGAGGGAGGAATATTAGAAATAAAAGATAGTATTTATCAAACTTTTACAACAATAGATGGATTAGTGGGAGTAGACCTCTCAGCAATTGACCAAGATAATAACGGTCATTTATGGATCGGCGGTAGTAGCCCTTATGGATTTGTTCAGGTTTATGACCCCGAAAGGAGGCAATCTGTCATCCATTTTGATTATGGTTTAACCGGCATCATAGATATCCAAGTTCTTGACTCATTAGCTTTTGTATTCTTTAACGATGGTCAAGATGTTGGAATAATGAAATTCTATTTTGATGAAGGTTGGGAATATAGAGACAGTTATAGAAATTTTCCTGTAGAAACTGGAGAAATTCATTGTTTTACAAGTAATGATTCAATGTTATTTATTGGAACAGATAACGGGATTTACAGTGGATTAATTCAAGAAAATTTGAAAGATCCGAATCGATGGGGACCTGTAGATAATAATATGATCATGAGTGTTACTATAATGACAATGAATAATTCAAATTTAATTTTTAGTTCTGAAACTTCTTTGTATGAATTATCGATCGAGTCCGCAGTTTGGAGTGAAATAGACTTCAATTTTGAATTTTCTAAAATTAGTGAAATATTTGTTCATGAGAACTCAATATGGATTGTTGATAACAAATATCTTTATCGAAAAACAATAGACCAAGATTTGTTGGTGGATGACCAATATAAGATAAGTGCAATGATACTTTTCCAAGGACAAATAGTTGCAGGTTTACAAAGCGGTTTGCTTTTTTTATCCGAAGAAGATAATGGAAGCTATTCTGTGAATCGGTTTATACCTAATGCTCCAGTGACAAGTGGATTCTCTGCTATTACAATATTAGAGGATGGTAGACTTGTGGGTGGAAGTAAATATGGGATCTCGATTTATAGTAATGATGGATGGCGAAATATCATCGAGATCATAACAACAGGGTCTGAAACTATTAATAATGATTATGATTATTCAATGTTTATTGCTGATACAGTAATGTATGATTTTGGTGGATATATTGCTGATATAGAACAAGGCTCCGATGGATTAGTGTATTGTGCGGTTCGGGGTTCCTATCCTGTTACCTACAATGAACCGATTAGAAAAAGTGGAGGTGTAATTGTAATGGATATTGATAATCCAAGTAATATTACGTTGATTGATACAACGGAATTGAGTTATCATACAACTTCCAGTAATTCACGCCCTTATATGGTCGTTTTGGATATTGAATTTGATCAAGATGGCAATCTTTGGGTTGCTAACCCCTATTGTATCAATGGGAATCAGCCAATACATGTTCGGTCAACCGATAATGATTGGAAACATTATGGTTCATCAGAAACGGGTGTAAAAATTAGCCAAACACCTGGCTCAATAACTTTTGACTCATGGGGTAGAATGTGGTATTCAGCATTCCAGGCTAATGAAGCTAATTTAGGGATTTATCCAAACGGTGGGATCTTTTTACTGGATTTCAATGGAGATCCATATAATCCAGATTCATTTTCATGGAATAAAGTTCAGGAGAGTGGAACGGTATGGTCCTTGGGTATGGGTTTCAACAACAGATTATACTATCTAACACCGACAGGACTGAATTATTTTGATTTAACAAATTCGTCTGCAAGTCCAGTAACAAGAGAGAATAATTATGCATATTTCCCAAATATATCTTATGGCGCAGGAGCAGAAATAAAAATTGACCCCCATGGTAATATATGGACCCATTCCCCAACCGATGGGATTCATATCTTATTGGAAAATACTACCTATTGGCCAGATATAAATGGCCTACGAACAGATAATTCACCGCTTCTTTCAGATGCTGTGACAGATATAGCCTTCGATGAAAAAAGAAATCTAGCATATATTGCCACAAGTAAGGGTGTAAATATTTTGCGAATTCCTTTTGGGAAGGGAAAAAAGAACTATAATGAAATAAAAGTATTTCCAAGTCCATTTTACATACCAGCTCAAAAATCAATGATTGTAGATGGGTTACCATTTGAGTCATCTATGATGGTCACTACCCTTGATGGGAAAATAGTTCGACATGTTCCCAGTCAAGGTACCAGTATGGATGGAGATCAATTGGTATGGGATGGAAGAGATGAAATAGGAGATTATGTATCCAGCGGTGTTTATCTATTAGCTATTTACGGTATGAATGGATCACAAACTGTTGAAAAGATAACTGTAATAAAAAAGTAAATTTATCATTATAGATAAATTATAATCGGTTATTTATAATAAGTGTGAGTTTTTTGAAATAAAGATCATCTCCGAAATGATTACTTTAAATACTCCGGCTGCAGGAATAGCAAATAGCATCCCTAATGGTCCAATAAGAATTCCTCCAACCAATAAAACTATCATAACGAGCATGGGATGAAGCCCCACACTTTCCCCAACTAAAATAGGTGTAATAAAATTGTTATCAATCTGCTGGACAATTATAAACATAAAAATAATATCTAAAATATAAAAGGGAGATGGAACAAACCCGAATATTTGATGAATCATTGCCGCATCATTTCCTAAGTTATTCATTAGAGCAATTAAAATTGCTGGTATCATCCCAACAAATGGTCCAATCATAGGAATTAAATTTGCCAATCCTGCGATAATCCCAATAAACACAATCAAGGTAATGTTGGCACCCAATTGATTTAAAATAAACAACCCAGAAATAGATAGAATAGCTACACTGCCTGCTGCAAGTATTTGGCCACGTAAATATTTTGAAATTTGCTGCTCAATATTATAAATGGTTCTCAAACCAACTTCCAAATATTTATTAGGAATAAAATGGACCAGCGAACGCTTAAAATCATGATATTCTATTAATAGTATTATTGTAAAAATGAACACCATTATGGCAACAAAAAATAGTCCCCCTGCTGATCCCATAAGTGATAATATATTCTGAAATATTCCTCCGATACTATCTTTTGTAATTGTAACAAGTTTTTGAGTTTCTGGGATCATATTGGCTAAAAATTCAGGTAGAACATTTTTCGTTTTTTCGGATAAGCTTTCCAGGCTAATTGCAAAATCTTTTTCCTGCAGTTTTTTTGTGAATTCTTTTATTTGAATACCAAGATTTGAAATAAAACTGCCAATAAACCAGACACTTCCTGAAATTATGCCGCCTAAAATCAAAAATACACATGCCGCTCTGGAATGAATTTTCCTTTCTAGGACATCAACACTTTGTAGAAGAATTGTTGTAAATAAAAAAGCAAAGATAAGCATTACCATTACAGAGGCTAGAAATGGCAGTATATTCCAAGCAAGAACTCCTATTAGAATAATAAGAAGTAATCTATATAATTTTTGAACTGAGTCCATTATTGTAATTTAGATAATTCTAAATTAGTCCGCCGTAGCCTTTCACCTAAAACCCGGGAAAGATCTAACATGATCTTATTTCCTGTTTTTGGATTTCGATCCATTAGAGTAAGTAAATCAGTTTTAAAAAATCCTACTAACTTTGAAGGTTCCATAGATACTGCTGTGGCAGTTCTTGGCTCTTCATCTAAAAGAGCCAATTCACCAAAGAAATCACCAGATCCCAATGTAGCAAAAATGAAACCATTTTCCGGGTCTTTTATTTCAACTTTTCCTTCAATAATTACATACATTCCTTCTGCAGGTGCCATTTTTTTGAAAATCGATTCATCTTTTTTATATCTTCGGTCATGTATCAGTCTGCCAACTTCTTTTAATTCTTTGGGAGAGAGATTTTTAAATATAGGTATCTTGCTTAAGACACTGAGGATAGGATTTTCGGATAAATTCGGTTTAAAGAAATTTTCATATAATGTTTTCATGATGCGTTCCTTTTTGTTCTATAATCTGCAAATTCCGTGCGAAGACCAAATTCTTGTTCAAATTCTTCAGTAATAGTTTTGATCATCTTTTGGCGTTCCTGGTGAGGTAAGAAAGCACTTTTCATTGCAATAATCGTTATCTCCCGAAAATCGTGTAGTTGGAAATCAAATAATTTATGGGCTAGCATAAATTCCTTTGTCAAAGTAGTATCAGACATAAGTCGGTTATCTGTGTTTAAAGTTACCCGAATCCCTTGTTCATAATAAAACTTTAAGGGATGATATTTCAAGGATCGCACACTTCGAGTTTGCCAATTAGATGTAAGACATACTTCTAATGGAATCCGGTGATCATTCACATATTGCATTAAATCTCGATCTTCTTTGAGTTTGGTGCCATGGCCGATTCGATTTGCACCGCAATAATGAATTGCTTGATGAATAGATGCTGGTCCATGGGCTTCTCCAGCATGAATAGTAGAATTAATATTGTGATTTCTAATTTGGTAAAATGCTTCCCGATGCTCTTTGGCTGGAAAATTCTCTTCAGCACCTGCCAAATCAAAACCCACAACACCTTTATTTTTATATCGGACTGCTAAATCCGCAAGCTTTAATGAAATCTCTGGAGAAATGGAACGAATTCCACAAACAATAATTCCAGATTTAACACCAAATATTTCTTCACCTTTTTTAAGACCATCTTTAACCGCTTCTACAGCCATGTCAACTGTCATTCCTTTTTCTAGATGAAGAATGGGCGAATATCTTACCTCGATATACCGGATATTTTCTGCAGCCGCATCTTCAATGAGCTCATAAGCAAACCGGGTAAGAGATTCGGGGGTTTGCATAACGGATAAAGTTATATCAAAACGCTTAAGATATTCTTCAAGCGAACCTCTTTTTTTACCGATCCGGAGATAGGAAGATAATTTTTCTAATTTGAATGATGGAAGTTTTATATTGTCCTTCTTAGCAACATCTAAAATTGACTTAGGACGTAGACAGCCATCTAAATGGCAGTGTAATTCTACTTTGGGAAGGCGATAGACAAGTTCTGGTGTAATAGACAACATAACAAAGTAAAAATTACTGTATCATGACCTATCCGTTACAGAACTATAGAGCCAAAACAACACAGACAAAAATCCGAAAATACCAAGTATTTGAAATCCAGTATAGGTTGGCCACCAATCTTTTTCACCTGTAACAAATATAGGGAAAGCAACCAGAATTCCCATCAAGGCTTCCCCAGTGATAAGCCCGGATGCAATGAGTAAACCACGTTTTTTCATTATGTCAGTTGCCCGTGATAAATCACTGAGACTAGAAACCATTCCACCAATAAAGATTGGAACTGTCAATTCTATGGGAAGATAAATACCAACAGCAACTGCCAATACCGGGACTCTAAAATCTGATCCAATTTTTTCCTGACGAATATCAATTAGAATAATGATAATCCCAATAATTGCACCCATCCCCACCATAAACCAAGGTAAATCTCCCCGAAACACCCCATCAGCTACAGATTGCATTAATGTTGCCTGCGGTGCTGACAAAGTAGGTGATCCAATTGTATAGGCAGTGTGTAAAATATCAAGAACGAGCCCTAAAACCAATGCTGCAGATAAGGTGCCAATAATTTGCATGACTTGCTGTTTCCAGGGTGTGGCACCTACAATATGACCCGTCTTTAGATCTTGCAGGTTATCTCCACCTATTGCGGCAGCACAACAAACCACAGCACCAATCATAATTGCAGCTGGTGCACCTATATTGGAATTTTCTCCTAAAAGCAGTAATAATAGTAGAGAAGAGAATAGAATAGTGGCAATCGTAACACCTGAAATTGGATTATTGGATGAACCAACCATTCCCGCCATATAGGCTGCAACCGCTGAAAATAAAAACCCAAAAACCATCATAATAAGGGATAAAAGAGCTGCAATTGCGATATTGGAAACAATTTCAAAATATAGAAGAAAAATTGGAATTAAAAGAGCTGTCAATGCCATTCCAACGTAATTGATAGGAAAATCTTGTTCTTCTTTTAGGGATTCTCTACCTTGATTTGTTTGTTTTAAAGCTTCTAAACTGGCTTTTATACCATCTAACAATGGTTTAAATAAATTAATAAGGGACCAAACTCCTCCAACTACCATGGATCCAACACCAAGATAACGAATTTGTGAATTCCAGATATTCCAGGCTGCATCCATGGGATCTCCATCAAAACCATAAATGGCGGAATAAATTGGAATTGCCACAGCCCAGGAAATAAGCCCGCCTGCCACTACAAGGATCCCAATATTTCGGCCAACGATATACCCCACAGAAATGAGTGCAGGAGAAAGATCTGTTCCAATACTGAAAATAGAACCACCAACTACTGCGGCACCTTCCAAAGATGCCTTCCACATGGATAATCCTTGAGAGCATAGCTTCATGATTCCCCCAACCAGTCCGGAAAAAGCAATAGTTATTAGTCCACCTGATTCATCTTTTTCTTTAGAAATTCTTGAATCTTTTCCAGCTTCTAATACAGCTGCAGTTGCAACACCTTCTGGGTATTTCAATTTTGCCATAACGATTAGAGCTCTACGGAGTGGGACTGTAAATAGAACACCAGTTACACCACCAATGGCGGCAATTTTTGCGACTTGATAATAATCAAATTCTGTCCAAGCACCCATAAGTACCAATGCTGGAATTGTAAAAATGACTCCTGCTGCAAGTGATTCTCCTGCTGAAGCAGCAGTTTGCACAATATTATTTTCTAAAATATTAGAATTTTTGAAAAGACGTAAAATGCCCATGGAAATTACAGCTGCTGGGATGGAAGCAGATACAGTCATTCCTGCAAACAAACCGAGGTAAGCATTGGCTCCCGCAAGAATCATGGAAAGCAGTATACCGAGAATGATGGCTTTTGGTGTAATCTCAGGTAAATGTTTTTGCACTATTCCTCCAAAAAGTTAGCTGTAAAGGTAATTATTCTATTTTGGAGTCTGCAAGCGTACATAGATGGGAGTTCAGGAAAAAAAGATAATAGAATTAAAATAGAATTATTTTTTGATTGATATTTTATTCAGCATTTAATAAAGAAGTTATAATGAATTATTGGAAAATAAATATGTAATTTTATGTTAGTCAGGGGTGCTGTTCTTAAAGAAGATGGAACGGCTGAGAATAAACCCATTGACCTGATCTGGATAATGCCAGTGTAGGAAGACAACATGAAGTTTAAAACATACCTTATTTTCCCGACCTTTTATTTCTCTTTCATTTGTGCACAGATAAAGGGGATTGTTACTGATCAAATAAGTGGGAAACCTATTGATGATGTGAATATTATTGCATTAGAAATAGGCACATCATCAAATGAATTTGGTGAATTTTCTTTAGATGTTTTACCGGGAGCTAAATTAGAGTTTTCACATATCGGATACCAAAAAATCACCGAAATAGCTGTATATGGAATGAATGTAAACCTGGTTCCTGTGATTATTGAATCAGATGAGATTGTTGTTCGGGCAGGGCTTACCAATGAAACATTGCAACAAGTTTCAAGCAGTATAACTATTATTACCGAGCAGAATATAAGACAATCGGGAGCAGAACATTTTCAAACTTTAACAGACCAGGTTCCGAATTTAAATTGGGCAGGAGGGACAAGCCGTCCAAGGTATTTTCAAATAAGAGGCGTTGGTGAGCGGAGTCATTATTTTGGGGAAGGTGCACCTAATTTTTCTGTAGGATTTGTAATGGATGATATGGATCTTAGCGGATTGGGTATGATTGCTCAATTGAATGATATAAGTCAAATTGAAGTATTCAAAGGACCGCAATCATCTCTTTATGGAGCAAATGCTATTGGAGGCTTGATTTCTGTCCACTCAAATGATCCGTCTGAAAACTTTAAAATTCAATCATCATTAAATTTTGGATCCGACAATTATTATGGTGGACAGGGAATTTTAAATACCAAATTGTTTTCAGGATTATCTTTGCGAATATCATTGATGAATAATTATCAAAATGGCTATCGAGAGAATGTTTCTAAAAATGTGGATAATTCTAATAAACGAGAAGAATTTTTATCACGAATAAAATTAAAATATTCCTTAAGCAATATGTTTAATATTTTATATACATATATTTATTCTGATTTAAAAAATGGCTATGATGCTTGGGCACCAAATAATAACACTGAATTCATCACATATTCAGATGACTATGGGGAAGATAGTCAGTTAACGCGCGGATATTCTATTAGAGGGAATTTTTCTTTTTCAGAAACAATCGATATCACATCTATTACCTCATATACGAGCACCGATTTGATACATGCTTATGATGGTGATTGGGCAGATAGTACTTATTGGCATGATAATCATGGATTTGATCCAACTGTTGAGGGTTGGGATTATTCTTTTTTTGATAGAAACGAAAGAAACCGGACAAATTTTACTCAGGAAATACGTTTGTCATTGGGTCCTACTGTAGTGGGAATTTTTTCAAAAACTCTTGAAGAAAAAGATAATGCATTCGGGTATTTATTCGGTGGTGCCGCTACGAATGGAGCAAGTAAATTTGATTTTCGTGCAAATGCAGGTTATTTTCAATTTGAATCAAATATTTTGTCATCGCTGGTTATGAATGCAAATTTCCGTTTTGAACAAAACAAATATGATTATTCCGGTTTGTATCAGGAGCTTAATGATAATTGGGAAAAAGTTGATCTCCCGCATATTATGTTTAATACAGATACATCTATGTTGGGATATCGCTTATCACTTAAATATATTTCTGACAATAAGACAATATTTTACAGTACTATGTCAAAAGGCTATAAGTCAGGTGGGATAAATCAGCAGCCTTACTTATCAAAAGCCAGTCGTCCCTATGAGCCTGAATTCATACAAAACGCTGAATTTGGATTAAAACGTTTTAGAGAATCATATCGGACACAATTTTCAATCTTTTATGCAAAAAGAAAAAATCAGCAAGTTTCAGTATCCAGTCAGCAGGTAGCGGGTGACCCCAACAGTTTTCTATATTTTACAGCTAATGCAGGTTCAGGTACAATCCAGGGTTTAGAGTGGGAACATATGCAAATGATTTTTCCTTCTTTAATTCTAAACTTTTCTTTAGGCTCTTTATATACCTGGGTTGACAAATTTTCCTATAATTCTGCTGAAAATGTTATCACTAATGTAGGAGATAGGGAAGCAGCAATGGCACCAAAATTAACAGGGTCATTTGGGTTAAATTATAAAAATGATTCTGGATTGTTTGCTTCATTATCAGCCAGTTACAAACATGAATATTTTTACTCTGATAGCCATGATCAAAAGTCAGAACCCTATAAACTGTTTAATTTTAATATTGGTAAATCATTTAATAAGGTAATAATATCATTCTGGGCTCGCAATGTTTTGGATGAAAGGTATGCGATCCGCGGGTTTTATTTTGGACTTATTCCTCCTGATTACCCTGAACAGCTTTGGAAAAGCTACGGAGAGCCAAGGCAAATTGGTTTGAAACTGAGTTATTGCTTTTAGGAAAAAAATCTGTTAAATCTTTTATTTCATATAATTCAATTAGAAAGAAATTTTTTCAGTTTTTGAAATAAAATATAGGTGACTTTTCACATTTACTTTTTTTAAAAAATAGAACTAATTTTATGAGTTATTTTCGAATCGGAAACACATGTTTGGTCTCATCACGGAACGGTTTGAATCCATTTTCCGAAATGTTCGGGGATTGGGCAAGATAACCGATAAAAATATTAATGACACCGTTCGGGAAGTCCGGCGGGC
>MDTE01072921.1_pt1 | contig 35333 bp, 30 predicted proteins | sample 811231 | NCBI WGS metagenome assembly MDTE01 (sample SAMN05326651, study PRJNA326480) | marine metagenome | isolation source: seawater | place: Indian Ocean: Red Sea | collected 2010
AACAATCTCCAGAACATTCCAGAATTTGCTTTTCTTACTGCTACTAGAATTAAGTAGAATTCTACCATCTGTAATGGCACAGTAATTAACCAGTCAATATATCTGTATACTGTTGGTGAGTCACCTGTAGCAACCCATACTTCTCTCATGTACATATAGTGAATGAAAGCAATACCAGTTACAAGACCTGCAACAGTTACTGATGTTTTCCAAGCAGGATTAACTGTACTTCTTTCCATAAAGAAAAATGCAGTCGCAGCTAACATACCCATTGAAATTATCCAAAAAGATATTCCAACGAAGTCATCCTGGGCTAACATCGTAGCGTCTGCTGCATGCGCAATTCCTGTTAAACCCGTTAAGGCAACAACTGCAAGAGCAAACATTTTAAGTTTTTTCATAAAAAACTCCCTCTTTAGTTAGTTTTTACTTTTAGTTTATATAAACTAGGCTTAAGCTTCCCTAAGCCAAAGTTGAGCGTTAATTACCAAATTAAAGGACATTATAGAAGACTTAAATGGCATTAATTTACATTGATTTTATTGGTTTTTTAAAATTAAATACAATTTATAAGTTAAAAATCAAAAAAAATAAGGAATTCGAATCAAAATTTTATGTCTAATAAATTTCAAGAAATATATGAGCAATCTATTAAAAACCCAGAAAAATTTTGGCAACAAGCCTCTGAAGATATATTTTGGTTTAAAAAACCCACTAAAATTTTGAATAAATCAAATCCTCCGTTTTATAAATGGTTTGAGGATGGCATTACAAATACCTGTTATAATGCTTTAGATATACACATTGATCAAGGCAGAGGAAAAAAAACCGCTTTAATTTACGATAGTCCTATAACTGGTAACAAAAATCATTTTACGTATGAGCAGCTAAGATCAAAAGTTTCGAAATTTGCAGGAGCTTTAAAAGCTCAAAATATAAATAAAGGGGATAGAGTTATAATTTATATGCCAATGATCCCTGAAGCGGTTATTGCAATGCTAGCTTGTGCAAGAATTGGTGCAATTCACTCTGTTGTGTTTGGTGGTTTTGCCTCTAATGAACTTGCAAGTAGAATAGATGATAGTAAAGCAAAACTTTTAGTTACAGCTTCTTGTGGTTTTGAACCAGGCAGAACTGTGGAATACAAACCTCTTGTAGATGAAGCAGTTAAACAAGCCAAACATAAGATTAGTAAGATGATTTTGTTTCAAAGAGAAGGTCATGAAGTTAAATTAAATGCTCCAAAAGAAATAAGTTGGGATGAAGCTCATACAGACTCAGAGGAAGCAGATTGTGTTGAAATGAATTCGAATGAATTTGCCTATATTCTTTATACATCAGGAACTACCGGGACTCCTAAAGGTATAGTAAGAGACATTGGTGGACATATAGTGGCTCTTAAATGGACGATGAAAAACATCTATAACATAGATGAAGAAGATATTTGGTGGTCAGCAAGTGATATAGGATGGATAGTCGGTCACTCTTACATTGTCTATGCACCATTGTTCAAAGGATGCACTACTGTGCTATTTGAAGGAAAACCAGTAGGGACACCTGATGCTGGAGCATTCTGGAAAATTATTTCTGATTACAAAGTAAAGTCTTTATTTACAGCTCCAACAGCATTTAGAGCTATTAAAAAAGAGGATCCAGAGGGAAAATTTTTTTCAAAATATGATTTAAGTAAATTTGAGAGTCTTTTTCTTGCAGGAGAAAGAGCAGACCCAGATACTATCAAGTGGGCTGAAAATTTATTAAAAGTGCCTGTGATTGATCATTGGTGGCAAACTGAAACAAGTTGGGCAATAAGTTCAAATTGTACAGGAATTGAAATGATGAAAACAAAATACGGTTCAGCATGTAAAGCTGTGCCTGGTTATGATGTCAAAATCATTAAACCCGATCAATCTTTGGCAAAGCCAAATGAGATGGGGGATATAGTTGTTAAATTACCACTTCCACCAGGAACTTTTCCAACACTGTGGAATGCTGATAAGAGGTATAAAGAAAATTATATGAGTAACTATGAAGGTTTTTATCAAACTTATGATGCAGGTCATATCGATGATGATGGTTATATCTGGATTATGTCTAGGACAGACGACATAATAAATGTTGCTGGACACAGGTTGTCTACCGGTGCAATAGAGGAGGTCTTATCAGAACATCAGTCAGTTGCTGAATGTGCAGTTCTTGGTATCGCAGATAAATTAAAGGGACAATTGCCTATTGGTTTAGTAGTTTTAAAAGCTGGTGTTGAGAAAAGTCATGAAGATATTTCAAAAGAATGTATTCAAATGGTTAGAGATAAGATTGGTCCAGTAGCCGCTTTTAAAGTAGCAATTGTAATAAAGAGGTTACCCAAAACTAGATCAGGTAAAATTTTAAGAGGAACAATAAGAAAAATTGCAGATAAAGAGGAATATAAAATGCCACCAACAATCGACGACCCGGCTATATTAGACGAAATAAAAACTGATCTTATTAATAATAATATAATTAAATAGTGATAAAAACTTATTTATTTCTTGTTGGTGCAATTTTTTGTGAAGTAGCCGGAACAATGTTGTTACCAGTATCACAAAATTTTACAAAATTCTTACCGACTTTTGCTCTTGCAATTTTTTATTTGACTGCCTTTTATCTTTTAACTTTTGTAGTTAATAAACTACCAATAGCGATTGTTTACGCAACATGGAGTGGACTTGGAATTTTCACAATAGCAATATTAGGTTATATATTCTTTAAACAAACATTGGCCTGGCAAGCGATCGCAGGACTATTTCTAATTGTTATCGGAGTTATATTAGTAAATAGTTTTGCAGGAAAAATTAGTTAAATTTCAAAGGTGTGCCTTCAGGTTCACCAATAATTTTGCCGTCTTTCATTTTCATTTTACCCTTAATTATTGTTGAAACTGGTGTTCCTTTAAATTCAACTCCATGAAAAGGTGACCATCCACATTTACTCTCAATATTTTCATTTTTGATAACAATTTTTTTATTCATATCTACTATCGTAAAATCAGCATCATAACCCTCTTTAATAAATCCTTTATTCCTAATTCCAAAAATTTTAATTGGATTTTCACACACAAGATTAATTAGTTGTGTGAGTGATAATCTTCCTGCATTAACATGATTTAACATCACAGGCATAAGTGTTTGAACACCTGGCATGCCCGATGGAGAATTTGGATATTCTTTTTCTTTATTTACTTTTAAATGTGGAGCATGATCTGACCCAATAGTATCATTCAAATTATTTTTTACTGCATACCATAATCTATCATAATGAGACTTATCTCTTAAAGGAGGATTCATTTGGGCGTATGTTCCAAGTTTATTATAACAATCGGGTGCATAAATTGTTAAATGTTGAGGTGTAATTTCAAAAGTAATATTACCTTTATGTTGAGATAAGAAATCTATCTCCTGTTTTGTAGTTACATGTAGCACATGAGCTTTTTTATTATACTTCTCAGCAATTCTTACAATTCTTCTTGTAGAAGACATTGCGCACTCTTCACTTCTCCAAATAGGATGAGAATGCACATCTCCAGCTTTAATTAGTTTTTTATTTTTAATTAAAATTTCTTCATCCTCAGAATGGACAGCTACAACCTTGGAGCTATTTTTGAATACTTTATCTATATCTTTTTCTTCTGCCACTAAAAGATTACCAGTTGAAGATCCTGCAAATAATTTAATACCACAGCATCCTTCTAAATCTTTTAATTCAGCTAATTGACTTACATTATTTGCTGTTGCTCCAAAATAAAAAGCGTAGTTGCAGTACATTCTATTTTTTGCAAGGTCCAATTTTTTTTGAAATTCTTTTAAATTTGCGGTCGGTGGGTTAGTATTTGGCATTTCAAATACCGCAGTAATTCCTCCAGCAACCGCAGCTCTACTTCCAGAATGAAGGTCCTCAGTATCTGTTGAACCTGGCTCTCTAAAGTGTGTTTGAGTATCTATACATCCCGGCAACACAATTTTACTTGAGGCATCATAAACCTCTTTTGCGTCTTCAGACACTTTGCCAATTTTAAATATTTTACCATCTTTAACAGCAATATCCTTATCTTCTAACTTTCCATCAATATAGCACTGTCCATTTTTGATAATTATATCTAACATTTATTGAAAAAGTTATTATATTAAAATCAGACTTCAATCAAATATGAATAACAGTGTTTATATATTAGAAGATAGAGCTATTCTTTATGTGAATGGTGAAGATGCTCAAAGTTTCCTACAAAACTTAATTAGTAATAACATTAATAAAGTTAATGATAATTCAAGCTGTTTTGCTTCATTGCTTACTCCTCAGGGTAAATTTCTTTATGAATTTATAGTTATCAAACATAAATCAGGTTACTTCATTGATTGTGAAAAATCTCAATCTGAGGAAATTTTTAAACAATTGAATTTATATAAAATAAGATCAAAGGTAGAAATTTTAAATCTTAGTAATGAGTTTGTGGTTGCAAGTTTTGGATATAAAAAATATCTATCTATAGAAGGTTCAAAAGATATTTTAGGTTTTACTTTTAAATACAGAGAAGACCCAATATTATTAGATCCTAGAAATAAAGATTTAGGTGCTAGATTGATTATTAATTTAGAAAAACTTTATTTATCTTTAAAAAAACTTGAATTAAAAAATGAAAATATCAAAAATTATTATAATGAGTGTCATAAACTTGGGATTGTTCCAAAAAATTTAGATAAGTTAAAAAATAAATTATTTGGTATTGAGTGTAACTTTGAGGAGTTGAATGGTATTGATTTCAAAAAAGGCTGTTATGTTGGTCAAGAAAATACAGCAAGAATAAAATTAAAAAATAAACTTTCAAAGAGATTATTGCCGATTAAGATAATTGATGGAAAGCTATCTGAAGATGAGAAGATCTTTTGCAATGATATAGAAATTGGAAAAGTTTTAATTAACGAGGAATATCCATTTGCACTAGTAAAATTTTCTGATGAGAATTTTGATAAAGATTTTCTATTTAAAGGTAAAAATGGATCTTTTAAAATTTTTATTCCTGAGTGGCTTAAAATTTAAGATTTTGGTGCGGCTAGAGAGACTCGAACTCTCATGGACTAAGTCCACACGGCCCTCAACCGTGCCTGTCTACCAATTTCAGCATAGCCGCAAATATGACCCACATTAATTCAATGACAAGTAGGTTTCAAATTGATAAATTTTATTATGGATTTTAATCAAGAAGTAAGAGAGGCAACAGATCGCATCTATCAAAAAATATCAAAGGTTATGCCTGAGATTGAGTGGTCTATACACGCTCCTTACATTCATAAAATAAATAAACTTAAAAAAGAAAAAAATGCAGTTATTCTTGCTCACAATTATCAAACACCTGAAATCTATCATGGGATTGCGGATTTTTCAGCTGATTCTTTAGCCTTAGCTGTAGAAGCATCAAAAACTTCAGCAGATATTATTGTAATGGCTGGAGTTCACTTTATGGCAGAAACAGCAAAGTTAATGAGTCCAAATAAAAAAGTTTTGTTGCCAGACATGGATGCTGGATGTTCTCTCTCATCTTCAATTACTGGAAAAGATGTAAGATTGTTAAAAGAAAAATATCCCGGAGTACCTGTTGTCTCTTATGTAAATACATCTGCTGATGTTAAAGCTGAAACTGATGTTTGTTGCACCTCTGCAAATGCCATCAAAATTGTTAAATCATTAGGAGTTAAGAAAGTAATATTTCTACCAGATGACTATTTAGCCAAGTATGTTGCGTCTCAAACAGATGTTGAAATAATTTCTTGGAAAGGAATTTGTGTTGTTCATGATCAGTTTAATGAAAATGAAATTAAGAATATTAGAAAAAATAATCCAGGGATAAAAATAATTGCTCACCCAGAATGTCCTCCTGAAGTAATTAAAGCTAGTGATTTTGCTGGCTCAACATCAGGCATGATTAATTATGTGAAAGATAATCAACCAAAAAAAGTTATGATGGTAACTGAATGTTCAATGAGTGATAATATTCAAGTCGAAAATCCTAACGTGGAGTTTATTAGACCCTGCAACATGTGTCCTCATATGAAAAAAATTACCTTACCAAAAATATTAGATTGTTTAGAAAATGAAACTGGTGAAATAACTATGGATCAAGAAACTATTGACAAAGCTAGATTATCAGTAGAAAAAATGGTTGCAATTGGTAGATAAGACCTTGTGTCAAAAATTAAATTAAGTGAATCTTTTATAAAAGATAGAGTTAAGCTCGCATTAACAGAGGATTTATATCCTTATGGAGATATAACCTCTTCTTTATTAAGCAAAAATAAAGTTATAACGGCAAAACTTGTGTCTAATCAAAAAGCAGTTGTAGCAGGATTGTTATTTGCAAAATACACATTTAACCAAGTTGATAAAAAAATAAAATTTATTACAAAAAAAAAAGAGGGATCATTAGTAAAAAAAAATTCTTTAATTGCGATAATTAAAGGGAATGCTAATTCTGTATTGATTGCAGAAAGAGTTGCTCTAAATTTCTTGTCTCATATATCGGGTATTGCAACTAAAACCAATCAGTTTGTAAAATTAGCTGGAAAGAAATGTAAAATTTGTTGTACAAGAAAAACTTTACCAACTTATAGAGTTATTCAAAAATATGCAGTTAAATTAGGAGGTGGCACAAATCATAGATTTAATTTAAGTGACGAATTTTTAATTAAGGACAACCATATCGCAAGTTCAAATTTAAAAGAACTAGTTAAACTTGCAATTAAAAATAAGAAAGGGAAGAAAATTACTGTCGAAGTGGATAGTTTGAGACAGCTTAGGGAGATAATTGGTCTAAAGTTTAATACTGTTTTATTTGATAATATGAATATTAAAAATTTAAGAACAGGTATAAAACTTGCAAAAAAATACTATGAAACTGAAGCTTCCGGAAACATAAATCTTAAGAATATTAAGTCTGTAGCCTCAACTGGTGTGAATAGAATTTCTGTTGGAAGCATTACTCACAGTGTTTCAGCTGTTGATTTTAAATTAGAAATTTAAATCAACTAACAAATTTAGAAAGGTTTGGCTTAAAGTAATTTGGTCCTTTCATTACTTTTCCATGTTCATTATAAATAGGTTTGCCATTATCATCTAATTTACTCATATTTGAATTTTGAACTTCATCAAAACACTTATCTAGATTAATACCAAATGCATGCCCTGCTCCGTAAGTAACATATAGTATATCTGTTAAAGCATCAGCTACTTCTAGCAAATCTTTTGTGTTCATTGCCTCTGTTAGTTCAATAAGTTCCTCTTTAATCAAATCAAGCCTTAATTTGTTAATTTTATCTGTGCTAAATGATGGTCTTGTTTTGACTTCTTGCCCAAAAGTTTTCATAAAAGTTCCTACTTTATCGAAATTTGTCATTTTGCTCCTGTAAGTTTAAATAAAATTAATATATATCTATTGTATATACTTTAAGAAATAATATTCATGAAATTTAGAAAAGAATTTGATAGCATTGGGAAAATAAGTGTTCCAGATGACAAATATTGGGGTGCCTCAACTCAAAGATCAAAAAAGTATTTTGATATTGGTGAGTTTTTAGTAAGACCTACTCTTATTAAATCAATTGCAATTATTAAAAAAGCAGCCGCAATTACTCATAGTAAAGATAAACAAATTTTACCTAGAATTTCAAAAGCAATTATAAAAGCATCAAATGAAATTATCTCAGGAAAATTAGATAATCATTTTCCTCTGAAAGTTTGGCAAACCGGGTCTGGCACTCAAACAAATATGAATGTTAATGAAGTTATTGCGAATAGAGCAATTGAAATTTTAGGAGGAAAAAAAGGTTCAAAAAAACCTGTTCATCCTAATGATCATGTAAATAAATCACAGTCTACAAATGATGTATTTCCGACTGCAATGCACATTGCAATAGCAATTGAAACTAACAAAAAACTTTTACCAGCACTTGATTTGCTAAATAAAGAACTTAAAAGGAAGATCTCACAATTTAAAAAAATAGTTAAAGTTGGAAGAACTCATTTGCAAGACGCAACTCCTTTATCTCTTGGTCAAGAATTTTCTGGTTACCAGTCCCAATTAAATGATTGTATACAAAGAATAAAGAGTGCGTTGAAAGAAATTTACATGTTAGCTCAGGGAGGTACTGCTGTAGGAACAGGTATAAATAGTAAAAAAGGTTTTGATAAAAAAATTATTAAAGAAATTAGAAAAATTACTAAACTTCCATTTAAACCAACAAAAAATAAATTTGCTGCTCTAGCTGCTCATGATGAAATAGTTAACTTTTCTGGTACCTTAAATACTACTGCAGTTTGTTTAATGAAAATTGCAAATGATATTAGATTTTTGGGATCAGGACCAAGAGCTGGTTATGGAGAATTAATTCTCCCAGCTAATGAACCAGGTTCATCAATTATGCCTGGCAAAGTTAATCCTACTCAATCTGAGGCAGTAACCATGGTATGTGTTAAAGTTATAGGAAATCATAACGGTATAACAATGGCGGGATCACATGGTCACTTTGAATTAAATGTTTTCAAACCATTAATTGCGCATAACATTCTACAATCGATAGATCTACTAGCTGATAGCTCAAAAAATTTTGGAAAGTACTGCATAAAAGGATTAAAGGCAGATAAAGAAAAAATTAAATTTTATTTAGATAATTCATTAATGCTTGTAACGGCGCTTGCACCAAAAATTGGATACGATAAGGCTGCTCAAATAGCTAAGTCAGCTCTAAAAAATAACACGACTTTAAAAACTGAAGCTCTTAAGTCAGGTTTGATTAATGAAAAGGATTATGAGAAAATTGTTAATCCTAAGAAAATGATTAATCCATACTAATTATTTTAAAAAAATCTTTTACTGAGTTTCTTAAAACAATTTTGTTAAAAATTATTTCTTTTTTAGAATTAAAATCTTTTATTAAATCATTTAGTTTTTGATTTGTATTTCCATCAATTTTCAAATTTTCAATTTCAATAAATTTTTCATCTAAATGAAATAAAAAACCAAAATTTACTTTTTTTATATATTTTCTATCTTTAATTGATATTTGAAAATGTTCAAAAAATTTTTTAACATCTAAAAAATCGAGTGCCACATAACCTGCAAGATTAAGTTTATTATTATCAACAATTAGCTGTGTATCATCCAAATCAATTCTAATAAAATTATTAAAAGTTGTCTTAAAATCTTCTATAAATATATTTCCCTCTTCTAATAGTATAATAAATTTTGTTTTTTCAAAAAAATTAACACCTACCATATCTTTAATATTAAAAGTTAATTTTCCATTTAAATTATTATTATTAAGAATCTCTGACTTCAGAATGTTAATCAAAATTGAATCATTTTTAGAAATATTCTTAAAATCTATAGGAGACAAATTCAATTCAGTCGACAGAAAAAAAGGTTTTATATTTATTTTACCTTTAATTTTTTTATCGTTAGTATTAAATTGAAGAAAATTATCTTTAAAAATATAAGAAATTTTTTTATTTTTATTAATTATAGTCAAATCTAATTGACCATCAAATTTTTCGTTATCAAAGTTTGAATAACCTTCTAAACCTAATCTTAATGGATGCGAATTAATTTTTGTTATGATCTTCTTATTTTCTTTATCTAACTCAGAAATTATATTTATAGGAATATTAAAAATTTTAATCTTTGATTCAAGTTTTTTTAATGAATTTTCTTCAAATGAAAAATTTAGATTTTTTATATCTGAAAAAAAAATTACATTATCATTTTGATCTATAAAAAATAATTTACTATTTAAAAAGCTTAACCGTTTTTTATTTTTAATGTTTTTTAATTGGTCGGTGAAAAATTTGATATTGGTGCTATCAATTTTAAAATCTGTTTTTCTAAATCTTAAATTTTTTATTTTTAAATTACTAAAAGAAAAAAGATTATTTGAAAATATTGAAACTTTTAGATTATTTGATTTTGCTATTTCATAAGAGTTGTAACTGATAATCGTATTTTCTGAATAAAAATGTGGTTTTGGTAATAAGCCATATTTCAAAGAGCTTCCTAATTTAACTTCTAAATTGTATTGACTAAATATTTGGTTTTCTATTTCAGCTCTCAACTTATTTTTATCGTAGAACGCTGGTATCGAAAAATAACTTATAAAGGTGATACAAATTATCGCTAATACTAAAAATATTCTTTTATCGATTGTCTTTATACTTTTTGATATATTTTTTTTATAGAAAAATTTTTCTCTAAAAAAGTTAAAAAAACTTTCAATTGTGTTAGTAATAGATAATACTAATTTATTGATTTTTTTTTGAAAAATATTTTTTTTTTGCATAAAGGAAAGTTTATAAATAAATAATTGAAATGGTAAACTCAGATTATTTAAAAAATCTCAATGAGGCACAATCTCAAGCAGTAACACATTTGGATGGTCCATTGCTAATCGTTGCTGGGGCTGGCTCAGGCAAAACTAAAGTGCTTACAAGTAGAATAGCTCATTTAATTGCAAAGAAAAAAGCGTATCCTAATCAAATATTAGCAGTAACTTTCACTAATAAAGCAGCAAAAGAAATGCAAACAAGAGTGAGTAAGATAATTGGGGCAGATGCTATAGGTTTATCTTGGTTAGGTACTTTTCATTCAATATGTGCAAAATTATTAAGAAAACATGCAGCTGCGGTGAATCTAAACTCAAATTTTACAATTATTGATACTGATGATCAAATTAGACTAATCAAAAATATTTGCAAAGCCGAAAATATAGATGTTAAGCAGCTATCACCTAGATATATTCTTGCAATCTTAGATAAATGGAAAAACAAAGGTCAATATCCAAATGAAGTGGTAATCAATAAAAAAGATATATATGAAAAAACAATCTTACCAGTATATAAAATTTATCAACAAAAATTAATTGATTTAAATTCATGTGATTTTGGAGATTTGATTTTACATGTTGTAAAAATTTTAGAAAAAAATAATAATATAAGAGAAATATATTCAAAAAATTTTAAATATATCTTAGTTGACGAATATCAAGACACAAATTTCATCCAAAGCAGATGGTTAAATTTACTCGCACAAAAAAATAAAAATCTTTGTTGCGTAGGAGATGATGATCAATCAATTTATAGTTGGCGTGGAGCTGAAATTAAAAATTTTTTAGAATTTGATCAAGTTTATAAAGACACAAAAATTATTAGACTTGAAGAAAATTATAGATCAACAAAAAATATACTTTCAGTTGCATCTCAATTAATTTCAAATAACCAAAACAGAGTGGGCAAAACGCTAAAGACGACTTTAGAAGAAGGAGATTTAATTAAATTAAACTGTTTTAAAAATGGTAAAGATGAAGCTACTGGAGTTTCAGATGAAATAGAAAAAATAAAAAAAGATTTTAGTTTAAATAATATTGCAATACTTGTTAGAGCAATATTTCAAACAAGAGAATTCGAAGAAAGATTTTTGAAAATTGGTTTACCTTATAGAATCCTAGGGGGAACAAAATTTTATGAAAGAGCAGAAATAAAAGATTGTGTTGCATATCTAAGATTAGTTTATCAAGATAAAGATGATTTGGCTTTTGAAAGGATTGTAAATAATCCTAAAAGATCTATTGGTGATGGCACACTTAAATCAATCCATGAATTTGCTAAAAAAAACTCTTTATGTTTAGAAAATGCATCAAAAAAAATGTTAGACGAGAACCTGATTAAACCAAAAACCAAAATTGGATTATCTACATTTTTAAATTGTTTATCTAAGTGGAGAAATGATATTAAGCAAAAAAAAATAAATCATATCAAATTATTGCAAACAATTCTAGATGAATCAGGTTATTCAGCAATGCTTAAAAACAAAAAAGATCTAGAAAATGAAAATAGATTAGAGAATATTAAAGAATTATTAAGTGCCATGAAAGAATTTGATAATTTAGAAAGTTTCTTGGAACATGTTTCTTTAGCAACTTCAATTGATCAAGATTGGGATGGACAAAAAATAAATATGATGACTATGCACTCTGCTAAAGGTTTAGAGTTTGATGTTGTATTCTTACCAGGTTGGGAAGAGGGATTATTTCCCCATCAAAAATCGATAGAAGAAAAAGGTCAAAAAGGCTTGGAGGAGGAAAGAAGATTGGCATATGTTGGAATTACAAGAGCAAAAAAGAGGGCTATAATTTCCTTTTCAATGAATAGATTTTATCAAGGAGACTGGATTGACAGTATGGCATCTAGATTTATTGATGAACTTCCAAATGATTTTATAGAAAAAAACTCTTTTTTTGAAGATGACAAAAATGAAATAGAGGACTTCGAATTCAATCAAGACTTGGAAGGTGATGATCAAGATAATTACAGAAGTCCAGGTTGGATAAGATATCAGAAAAGAATTAAATGAAACATATCCTTAAAAAACTAAAAGAACAGTTTTCAAATTACAATCTAGATGGGTATATAGTTCCAAAAAATGATGAATTTTTCTCTGAATATTCAGCTAAAGATAGATTGAAAAAAATTACAAATTTTTCAGGTTCTGCTGGATTTGCTGTAGTGCTGAAACAATCAAATTATTTATTTGTAGACAGCAGGTACACTCTTCAAGCTAAAATAGAAAGTGGTAATAATTTTAAAGTTTTAGGTTATGAAAAACTATTAAATTGTAAAGTTTTCAAAAATTTAGTGATTGGCCTTGATCCAACATTGTTTACAAAAAAACAAATAAAAAAAATTTTTACAAAAAATAAAGTAAAACTTATTAAAGAAAACCTTATTGATAATTTTCATAAATTTAGATATTTAAACAATAAACCGTTCTATTCTCTTGATAAAAAAATCGTAGGTGAAGATTACAAAAATAAGATAAAAAAAATAGTCAAATATCTTAAAACCAAAGGATTAGACCATATATTTATAACAGCTCCTGAAAATGTTGCTTGGATCTTAAATATAAGGGGATATGATAATCCGACTAGCCCTATTCCTAACTCATATTTGTTAATTAGTAAGGACTACAAAAAATATATTATTGCAAAAAAAAATAAACTTAAAAAATTAATAACAGAAAAAAAAAATAAAGCAGAGTGAAATTATAGAACCAAAAGATATTGATTATTTTTTAAATACTCTTAAGGGTAAAAGTATATCAATAGATAGTAAAACCTGCTCAATATATTTTGAGCAAATATTAAATAAAAAACTTAAAATTTTTAAATCAGATGACCCAACATATTTATTAAAATCAATTAAAAATAAAACAGAAGTAAATAATATGATTAAGGCACATATAAATGATGGTATAGCATTAACAAAATTTCTTTATTGGATAAAAGAGATTAACAAAAAAAAGATATCAGAAATAGATGCACAAAATAAATTAGAAGCTTTTAGAAAAAAAAATAAAGACTATCTGTTTCCCAGCTTTAATACAATCGCAGGGACTGGAAAAAATGCAGCAATAGTTCATTATAGAGCTACAAATAACAACACTAAAATTATTAACAAAAAAGATATTTTTTTGTGTGATTCTGGAGGCCAATACTCATACGGAACCACTGATGTTACTAGAACTATTTGTTTTTCTAAACAAAAAAAAAATATAAAAAAAATTTTCACTCAAATTCTTAAAGGACACATTGCTGTCGCTCGCACTAATCTCAATAAAATAAATGTTGGTAAAGAAATTGATAAACGAGCTAGAAAATTTTTGAATGAGGATGGATTAGACTATGGACACGGAACGGGCCACGGGGTTGGACATTTTCTCAATGTCCATGAGGGGCCGCAAGCAATTTCAAAATATAATAATATTAAAATTAAAGAAGGAATGATTTTAAGTAATGAACCAGGTTTTTATAAGAAAAATCACTTTGGAATGAGAATTGAAAATTTAATTTATGTTAAAAAGGAGGGAAAAAATTTACTATTTAAGAACCTTACATTAGCTCCAATTGAAAAAGATTTAATTGATTACAAAATTTTGACAAAATCTGAAAGAGATTATTTATTTGATTATCATTTAGAAGTTTACTCAAAAATTTCCTTTTTTTTAAAAAGAAACGAAAAAAAATGGTTAGCTAGTTTTATTTAACATTTGAAAAAATTCTTTTTGATTAATTATTTTAATATTTAACCTCTTTGCATTTTCAACTTTTCTTTTTGTTGGTTTGTCGCCAATTACAAGAAAATTTAACTTTTTTGAAACACTGCTTACGGTTGTCCCTGCATTTTCCTCTATCAGTGATTTAATTTCAGCTCTGCTAACACCATTCAATTTTCCTGTGACTAAAAAAGTTTTATCTTTAAATAAACCAACCTCTTTTTTTGCAATTACATCATCAATCTGTAAAATTTTTTCTAATTGATTGAGAACTTCTAGATTTGTTTTATTAGAAAAAAAATTTTTAATTGAATTTACTTGTGTCTCTCCCATACCATCAATATTTAATAAATCTTGATAATTTTTAGTTTGAGATAATTTTTTAAAATTCCTAAAGGACTCAAAATGTCTAGAAATAATTTTAGCATTCTCCAAACCAATATGTCTAATACCTAATGAGTAAATAAATCTCTCTAAAGATATTCTTTTTTTGGTATTTATTGAATATTCTAAGTTTTTAGCCGATAAATTTCCCCAGCCTTCTAGGTTAGAAACTTTTTTGTAATTTAATCTAAAAATATCGTGAGGAAATTGGATAAATTTTAAATTCCAAAAATTTTCAACAATTTTTTTTCCTAAACCCTCGATATTAAAAGCTTCTTTTGAAACAAAATGTTTTAACTTTTCAATAGAAATTTTCTCACATGTATATCCCTCACTAGAACATCTTCTCACTGCTTCTTCTTTTTTTGTGATAGAGTTAAATTCTTTAATTGTATTTGATCCACAGGAGGGACAATTTTTAGGAAAGATAAATTTTTTACTTTTTTTTGGTCTTTTTTTTATATCAACAGAAAGTATATGAGGAATTACGTCTCCAGCTCTTTCTACAGTTACTGTATCTCCAATTCTAATATCCTTTCTATTAATCTCGTCTTCGTTATGAAGTGTTGCATTTGAAACTAATACGCCACCTATATTGATTGGCTTTATTTTTGCAACAGGTGTCAAAGCACCAGTTCTTCCAATTTGAATATCGATATCCAAGATAATAGAAACCGCTTTATCAGACGAAAACTTGTGTGCAATTGCCCATCTTGGGGCATTAGCAACATATCCTAGTCTCTTTTGTAAAGAAAAATCGTTAATCTTATAAACGATTCCATCAATATCAAAATTAAGGTCCGCTCTTTGTTTCTCAACTTTATTGTAATTTATTATTAGATTCTTAATTCCTGAAATTAATTTGTTCAATGGATTGGTTTTAAAACCCCATTCCTCTAATTTTTTTAGGAAATCAAACTGATTATCAACTTTCAAACCTTTTACATAACCAAATGTATAAGCAATAAACTTTAAAGGTATTTTCTTAGTGTCCTCAGGATTTTTTTGTCTTAAGGAACCAGATGCCGCATTTCTTGGGTTTGCAAATTTTTCCTTTAAATTTTCAAAATCACTATTTTGAATGAACACTTCACCTCTTATGTCAATCTCCTCAGGAAAATCTTTTGATAAAATAGTTTTTGGAATATCATTTATTGTGGCTAAATTTGAAGTTATATCCTCACCTTCTTTGCCATCTCCTCTAGATAGACCTCTAATTAATTTACCGCTTTTGTATGATAAAGATGCTGAAATACCATCTATTTTTGGCTCAGCAGTATATGAAATATTCAAATTGTTATTTTGAGAGAGAAAATTAAGTATTTTTTTTTCAAAATTAAGAAGATCGTTCTCACTAAATGCATTTGCTAAAGATAACATAGGCACTTTATGGAGAGCTTTTTTAAAATTTTTTGAGGGTTTATAACCAACTATAACTGAGGGGGAGTTTTTAGAATTTAAATATTTATATTTTTTTTCTAGATTTATAATATCTTTTTTAAGAGAATCATATTCTGAGTCTGTTACCTCGGAAACATTTTCTTCATAATACTTTTTATTAAAATGGTTAAGAGTTTTAATCTTATTTTTATAATCTTTTTTAATAATATCTTTGCTCATTTTATTTAAATAGTCTCTTAAATTTCTCAATAACGCTGATTTTATCTTTTTTGGGTCTTTCTATTTGAGTTGAATAATCTTTATTGAAAACTTTGTATGATTTTTTATACCAATCACTTGATAAGTAATTGTAACCTAGAACATTTGCATATTTTTGAGACTCATCAATTAGTCCTAATTTATAATTTATTTCAACTAATCTGTGTAAAGCCTCTTCAACAAAAATTGTTTGATTATAATCATCTATAACTGTTTTAAATCTATTTAAAGCTGCAATCCATTTTTCTTTTTTTAAATAGTGTCTTCCTAAATACATTTCTTTTGATGCTAGTATATCCTCAATAAGTGCTAGCTTAAATCTAGCATCCATTGCAAAATCGGTGTTTGGGTAATTATCTACAATATAACTAAATTTTTCTTTTGCTTTCACTATCGGTTTAAAATCTCTTTTTTCATCCTCAATTGTTTCATAATAACACATACCAATTAAATAATGCGCATAGACTATATCTTTATGTTTTGGATATGTTTTTAAATATCTTTCTAAATTATTAAGTGCTTCAGCATAGAAATTTTGAAGATAAAAAGAATATGCGGCCATCAGTGCGGATTTTGGAGCCCACTTTGATTGTGGCAACATTAGCTCTGCCTCTAAAAATTTTTTTGATGCAAAATAAGGATCACCTTCTTCAATAGAATTATAAGCCTCCTCATATGCTGCTTTAATCTCTAGTTCTTGATTTGTTTCTTTAATTAATGAAATCTCTTTTTCTTCTTTTGAGCAATTATTTAATAAGATTAAAATAAAAAATATAAAAATAAACTTATCCATAACTTTTAAAAATTAAACTAATTATAAGGATAAAAAAATATTATGCTATAGATCTTAATAAACTTTTATTTATCAAGGTATGAGGTAAATTTCTTTCTTGAATTTCAACGATTGAAAAATTTTCATTATTTCCAAACACTTTTCTTAATAGTTGGTTTGTCAAGAAGTGTCCACCTTGTGAACATTTAACACTTCCGACTATTCTGTATCCGCTTGTAAACAAATCTCCAATACAATCTAAAATTTTATGATTTACAAATTCGAGTGAATTTCTAAGCCCATTTTCATTTAAAATTTCATTATCTTTAACAACAATTGCATTTTCTAGGCTTCCACCTTTTGCTAGTCCTAATTTTTTAATTGCTTCGATATCCTCATATAAACAAAAAGTTCTCGAATTAAAAATATCTTTTAAATCATCTTCATAAACATTAACTTTATTTTTTTGATTTGCTATAAGATTATTTTGATACTTTAATTCAAAGTCTATATCTAAACTAAGTTTTGATGGTTCAATACTTATAAATCTGTCACCATCTTTAAATTCAATTTTGTTATTTATTTTTATAATCTTAATTGGTTTGTTACTCACAGTAATGCCAGCTAATACAATTTTATCAATAAACTCTTTTGCAGAACCATCTAAGATTGGAACTTCCTCATTATCTATTTCAATCAAAACATTATCTATTCCTAAACCAAATAAAGCGCCCATTAAATGTTCGATTGTTGAAACTTTAACCCCATAATGATTGGATATTGTAGTATTTAAAGATGTATTACTTACATTAGAAAAATTTGGATAAACTAAATTATTTTCATTTAAGTCTATTCTTTTAAAAATTATACCTGTATCAGGTTCAGAGCTTTTTAAGTTAATTGTAACTATCTTACCGCTGTGTAACCCAATTCCTTGGAAAGATACCGAGCTTTTAATAGTTTTTTGGTTTAATAATGACACATCGATCTTTTATTCACGTTTTAAGAAAAACTAAAAACAACAAATGTTACCGTAAAATACAGATTTATCTAAAAAAATTGAAAAATTTCTCAAAAAAACCTATATTTTTTCGAGTTTTATTGAGAAAAATTATTTCTTTTTGATTATATCCGTTAGATAGTTTGTCAGATAAATCAAATATATTACTCAAATCAGATTTTTTAAAACTATTTACATAGTTAAAGCATGAAATATTTTTCACTAAAATTTGGTATTTAGAAAAAATTTTCTTAAGTTTTTGGGTGATTTCATGTTTTGATAAAATAAATTGTATTTCTAAGTATACATTTTTTTGGATGTTATCGGTTGGCATAGATGGATATTCTTTACCATCAACTAAATACTTTTTAATTATCATATGAATTAAATCATATCCTTGCATATTTTTCATGACATCATTCTTAATATTAAATAAATAATTTGAATTATTATCAAGTTGGTGTGATAAATAATTAAAATTATTTGTTGTTGAAATTTTAACATTAACAAATTCGTTAATATCAAGTATTAGATTTATTTCCTTAATATAATATTTAAATTTTTTTTCTAATTCGATAACGTTTTGATCCAAAAATTGCTCTAAAGGATCATATATTTTTTCAAGAGAAATTTCACTTATTGGAAACTCTTTTTCAAATAAGTCTTGATTATTATTATCTAAAATTGAAAATATAAATTTTTGATACCCTATAAATAGAAAGAATTTGTTCTTTTCTATTTTATCCACTGATAATTACCTGGTTATTATTTCTCAAATCAATGTTTGTAAAATTATTTAGATCTGCATCGTTAAGTATGTTTAACAAAATCTTAAAAGATTTCTCTAAATTTTTTGAAGGCAAACGTATAAGTAACCCTTCTTTGGTTTCTAAATCCCATCTTTTAGATTTAAAATAATATAAATTTTGAATACTTTGATAATTAAAGTTGAAATCATTCATTATCTTTTTTAATTTTAAAAATTCTGAAATTTCAATATCACCAAATATGAATGGTAAATCAATTTTCTCATCTTCAACTTTAATTAAATTACCATTTGATCCTATATAATAATCTTTACCTTCGTTTTTTGTAATTGCTAAAAAATTTGTTTTCCAAATTTTAACATTTAAATGTGTTGGGTATTTTTTGAAAATATATGAACTTTCAACGATTTCATTTGAATTAAGAATAGCTAAAACCTTTTCTTTACTCAGAAAAAAAAGGTTTTGATTTTTAAGTTTTGATAAATCCTGTCTTAATTTTTTATTTTCAAAATTACTTAAATCTTTAATCTTGAAGTTGCCATTCTTAAGAAAACTAGTGCTACCAATATTTTTATTACTAAACGTACCTAATATAAAAAGTATAACTAATATCAAGAAAATTTTTTTATTTATTTGTTGAGGCATCTTTTAAAATTAAATTAATTAGTTTAATAAAATCTATACCTTTATAAGCAGATATTTCAGGAACTAACGAAAGTTTCGTCATACCAGGTTGTGTATTAATTTCTAAAAGATAAAATCTATTTCTATAGAATTTAAAATCCGATCTTGTAACACCCCTGCACTTTAACAAATTATGAACTCGCAAAGAAATATTCATAAGTTCATTATATTTTTTTTTTGGTAAATCTACTGGAATTATGTGTTTTGTTTTAGCTTTAGTATTATATTTTGCCTCATAATCATAAAATTTTCTTTTAGGCTTTAATTCTATTGCTCCTAACTTTATTTTTCCTAAAATTGCAGCTTGAATTTCCCGTCCAGGAATGAATTCTTCAATCAATATTTCTCTATAAAATTTAAGTTTTTTCAAATTATTTTTTAAATTTGAATTATTGCAAATATAAACATTTACGCTTGATCCCTCGTTAATAGGTTTAATAACTACAGGAAAACCAATCTTTTTTTTTATTTTAGATTTAATATCTGCAAAAGGTTCATCAAAATTATATTTTAAATAACGAGGTGTTAAAATATTGTTTTCAATAAATATTTTTTTTGAAATCTCTTTATCCATTGCCTTGGCAGATGCAAGGACACCCGAGTGTGTATACGGAATACCAATATGCTCTAGAATTGATTGAATATATCCATCCTCACCATATTGACCGTGTAAAGCATTAAATATTATGCTCGGCTTATATTTCTTTACTACCTCTGATAAGTTTTGGTCTGGTTCAGAAATCTTAATATAATATCCATTATTTTTTAATTCTTTCGCAACCTGAATACCAGTCTGAAGGCTTATTTCTCTTTCTTTTGAAATACCACCTGAAATTATCAAAATTTTTTTTTTCAATTTTCTAAAATTTTAATTTCTTTTTCAATATTAATACCTGTTTTCTTAAATACACTTTTTTCAACAAAATTAATCAATTTTTTCATATCTTTAAACGTCGCGTTCCCTTTATTTACAAAGAAATTTGAATGTTTATCAGAGATACAAGCATCACCAAAACTTATATCTGCTGGAACTGACTCTCGAATTAATTCCCACACCTTTTTTGAAGTTTTATTAATTGGGTTTTTAAAAGTGCTTCCGCTAGTTTTTATATTTGTAGGTTGATTTTTATCTTTTTGATTTTTTAATTTTATAATTGTTTTTTTTATTTCATCTTTGTCTTTTGGTAGCCCTCTAAATGATGCGCTTAAAAAAATTAAATCTTCAGGCAAATTATTCTTCCTATATTCAAAGTTAATTTTTTCTACTGGAATAGTTAAAATATTTCCAGTTTTATCAAGTGCTTGTATTGATAATAGAATATCTTTAATTTCTTTATTAAAACAACCTGCATTCATTTTTATTGCACCTCCTATAGTTCCAGGTATGCATGATAAAAATTCTAAACCACTTAAGCCATTGTTCGCTGCGTAATCTGATAATTTCTTATCTAATACAGCAGCGCCCGATATAATCATATTTGAATTTAAAATAGATAATCTATTAAAATTTTTTCCAAGTTTAATTATTACACCATCATAGGTTTCATCTGAGATTAGTAAATTAGACCCTGCTCCAATTATTTGAATTTTCTCTCTATTATTAAGAGTCTTAAGAAATTCAACTAAATCTTTTAATTCATTTGCTTTAAAAAAGACCTTAGTTTTTCCTCCTATATTAAACCAATTTTTTTTTTTTAAATCTGCATCATAAATAATATTTGCGTCAAATTTTTTTAATAAATCTTTTAATTGTTCTATTTTCATCTCATTAAATACGGTAATTCTTTTATCCAGTTAGAGATTGAACCTGCTCCCATTCCTACAACAATTTTTTTACCATAAGTATTTTGTTTCAGATATTTTGCTAATTGAAAATTATTTTCTACCATAAATAATTTTACTCTTGAATTTTTTATAATTTCTTTAGCAAAATCATTATAATTAAATCCTAATTTAATTTTCTCACCAGCTGAATAGACTGGGCATAAAATGACTGTGTCCGCATTTTGAAAAGCAAAAGTAAAATCCCTTTTGAGATCTTTTAATCTTGAGATTCTATGTGGTTGAAAAATGCATATTTTTTCGTAATCGTTAAAAACTTTTTCTACACCTTGTAACACTACTTTAATCTCGGTAGGGTGATGTGCGTAATCATCGTAAAAATCGACATTGTTATAAGAGAAAATCTTATTAAATCTCCTTTGTACTCCTTTAAAGTTTTTTAATCCCTTTTTTATTTTTTGGACAGGAATGCCCACTGTTAATGCAACACCAACTGCTCCAACAGTATTTCTTATGTTATGAACTCCAAGTAAGGGTATTTGTATATTCTTTATGTAAAAATTTTGTTTGTTAGGTAATTTAACAAGAAGATCAAAATTTGAGTAAGATTTATACTGCTTAATATTTCTTATTTGAAAATTTGAATGTGTTTTTTGACCATATGTATAAAAATTTTTATTCTTTATTGATTTAATTATCTCGTTATTGATTGGATCATCAATACAAATAAATGATTTTCCAAATGAAGGGACTTTATTTACAAACTCGATAAAATACCTCTTTAGGTCTTTCATAGATTTATAAAAATCCATGTGTTCTCTGTCAATATTAGTTATAATAGAATATGTTGGTGATATATGAACAAAACTGCCGTCCGACTCATCAGCTTCCAATATTGACCAATCACTGTTTCCTAATTTTGCAGTGCTTTTAATTGAGTTGATAACTCCTCCATTTATTATTGTAGGATCAATTCGCGTCTCTTGAAAAATTGAAGTAATTAAAGAAGTAGTAGTTGTTTTGCCATGAGATCCAACAACAACTATATTCTTCATCAACGACACGATACTAGCTAACATTTTACCTCTTTTAATTATTGGAATTTTTTTTCTTTTTGCTTCTATTAATTCTGGATTATTATTTTTTATAGCAGATGAGATAACTACAATTGTTGCATCTTTTAAATTTTTTTTTGAATGACCAAAAAAAATTCTTATTTTTTCTTTTTTAAGTCTGTCTATGTTCTTATTTTTTATTAAATCACTTCCTTGAACACTAAAACCTTGGCCTTTCATTATCAACGAAAGACCGCTCATTCCTATTCCACCAATACCTATGAAATGAATTATTTCTTTTTTTGCTAGTTTAATTTTCATTTATGATCGTTTTTAATTTTTGATTCGCATCTTTCCATGAATTATTAAAATTTAGTTTCTTGAACTTTGATTTTTTTAAATTCAAATTAGACTTTCCTTTTAATATACTTATTAAAATATTTAACAATTTTTCTTTATTTAGATTTTTTTGATCTAATACCCAGCAATATCCCATTTCTTCATAGTACAAAGCATTTTTCATTTGATGATTATCCTTAGCGGTTGGTAAAGGAATAGCGATAAATGGTTTATTTAAAAAAGAGATTTCTGCCAATGAAGTTGCCCCAGCTCTAGAAATACATAAATTAGCCGAATCAATTAAATTTACAAAATTTTCTTCAAAACAAAAAATTTTATTTTCTACATTTTTTTGATTATAAAAATTTTGTAAATATTGAATATTTTTCTCACTTGTTTGTTGAATTACTTTTATTGGAAAATTCTTAGAAATATCGATCATTACATCTTTGATTAATTCATCAAAAATTTGAGCTCCTTGACTTCCACCCGATATCAAGAAACAAAATTTTTGATCAGAGTTGTTATTTTTTTTATAATCGTAAAATACTTTGGAAACTAATGGATGTATCACCTCAATCTTTTTTAATTCTTTTTGAGGAAAATTAGATAATTCATTAGAATAACAAAGAATCTTTTTTGAGAAATTTAAAAAAAATCTATTTGCTCTTCCTAAAACTAAATTTGGCTCTATTAGGAAAATTTTTAAGCCTAAAATTTTAGCTGAGATAACGATGGGAAACGACATATCCCCGCCTATGGATATTACTTTTTCAAACTTTTCTTTTTTTAAAAGAACTACACCCTTAACTATTAAAAAAATAATTTTTAACAATTTAAATGGAAAGAATAAGTCTAAATTAAATTTTGGAGTATCAAAAATTATTGTCCTTTTTTTATTTGATGATAGATATTTTAATCCTCTCAGATCAGTAGAAAAATATATATCAAAAATATCTCCCAAATGTTCTGCAATAATTTTTGCAGGAATTACATGTCCTCCTGTCCCACCTGTAGTGATTAAAATTTTTTTCACTTTGGAATTCAAACTTTTCTTTTTGTCAAATTTAAGATGATGCCAGATAATATAGATACACTTATTATTGACGATCCCCCATAACTTAAAAAAGGCAAAGTCATGCCAGTTGTAGGAAATAATCTAATATTTACTCCAATATGAATGATTGCCTGTAATAATATCAAACTTGCTGAGCCCACTAAGATTAATTTTGCAGTGCTATCTTGCTCATTATCTACTTTTTTAAAGATCGAAAAAATGAATGTTAGAAACAATATTAATATTAATAAAATTGCTAAGACCCCAAATTCTTCTGAGATTACTGAAATAATATAATCTGTATGAGCTTCTGGAACTCTATTCTTAAGTATTCCCTCTCCAACTCCTTTTCCAAAAAAACCACCGCTAGTAATTGAGTCTAAAGCTTTATCTGATTGAAAGTTGTGTGTGCCTCCCTCTGAGTTAAAGAAAGATAATAATCTGTTCTTGATATATTCAAATTTTGGAACATACAATGCAATATATGTTAATAAGACTAAACCTGCCACGGTAATTATAAAAAGAAAAATTAAATTAATTCCAGAGATAAAAATCAAAGTTATCCAACTAAATCCTATTAATAAAGTTTGTCCAAGATCTGGTTGTAAAATTAATAGCATCCCAATACTAGATGTTACCAGAAAAGAAAAAATAAACTTTAATGTAAAATTTGATAACTTATCATTTGAAATTATTAAAGCTAATATAATAATAAAAAATGGTTTGACCAATTCAACTGGTTGTAATCTTGGTAAGAAAAACAAATCCAGCCATCTTTTAGAACCTTTGACTTCCACACCTATAAAAGGAACTAAAAGCAACAAAACAAAAGATATCAAAAAAATTAAAATTGAGAGATTATATAAAGTCTTTTGATCAATATAAGAAAAAATAAAAATAATGAATAATCCAAAAATCACAAAAATAAGGTGTTTAAAAAAAAAGAAATAACTATTAGTGTCTAATTTGTCTGAGGCAATTAATGATGTTGATACTAATGAAAAAAATAATCCAATTAAAAATAAAAGGACAATCAGAGTAAGAATAAATTTATCTAAATTTTTCCACCAACGATAATAAGTTAAAAAATTTAAAAAATTGTTTACCATAGATATTTTTTTATTAATTTGTTAAAATGTTTACCTCTGTCTTCAAAATTTTTATAACTATCAAAAGAAGCTGCAGCTGGACTAAATAATATCAATTTTTTTTTGGTACTATCATTTTTAATATCTTGAAGAACTTGATAGAATGCTTTTTCTAAATTTGAAAATCTTTTTATACGTATCTTATTTTTTAAGTCGAAAAAAAATTTTTTTTTGTTACTTCCAAACATAAATGCTTTTATCCTATGGAAGTATTTTTTTGATAAGTCTAGTCTATCTCCTTTTTTAGGTATACCACCAAGAATCCAATAAATATTTTCATTTTTTTTTAACATTTCAATTGATGATGAATAACTCGTAGATTTTGAGTCATTGATAATTGTAAAATCTTTATTTTTATGAACAATTTGTTGACGATAATCTAATCCTTTAAATGTTCTTACTGCGGAAATTAAATCTTTTTTATAAACACGTAATTTTTTTGCAATCTCAATTATAAATGATAAATTTTCTTGATTAGATAATGTTAAAAAATATTCGTTTTTAAGATTATTTAAAAAAGATTTCTTTAATTTTGTATCAACTTTAATTATTTTTGATTTGAATTTATTTTTTTTGATATAATTTTGAATATTTTTGTCACCTTTATTTACAAAAGCAAAAGAATTTAAATCTTGATTTTTTATTAATTTAAATTTTGATATTATATATCTCTTCATTGTTTTATGTCTTTCTAGATGATCTGGAGAAATATTTAAAATAACAGAATATTTTGATCTAAATAATTTGCTATATTCTAATTGATAAGAAGAAGCCTCAATTACAAGTATCGTTTTTTTGCTTAAATTTTTAATAGATAAAATTGGATAACCAATATTCCCCCCTAGTCTTACATCGAGTTTTTGCTTTTTGAGCACTTGATAGAGTAATTGGCATGTTGTGGACTTTCCATTTGTGCCTGTAATTGTGATACTTAAATTTTTATTAAAAGAATAAAAAACATCTAAATCTGTAAAAACAATTTTAATATTTTTTTTTAAAAATTCCTTTAATTTACAATTATTAATATCTATACCAGGACTTAATATTATTGAATCGAATTTAATTTTTTTTATTTGATTTAATGAAATTAAGTTTCTTTTATATATTCTTTTAAAGGTAAATCCTCTATTATCATCAAATAAGAATACTTTGTTTTTTTTTTTTAAAAATTTAAATGATGAGTTACCACTTTTACCTAATCCATAGATAAGAATTTTTTTATTTAAAAAAAATTTTGAATTTTCATTCATTATCTTAATTTAAGGGTAGCTAATCCAATCAATGCTAAAATAATTGAAATAATCCAAAATCGAATTACAACTGTTGACTCGGGCCAACCTTTTTTTTCAAAATGGTGATGTATAGGCGCCATTCTAAAAACTCTTTTTCCTGTTAATTTATAAGAAACTACTTGGACTATTACTGAAAAGGCCTCTAAAACAAAAAGACCTCCTGTGATTGCTAAAACAATTTCATGTTTTGTAATTATACCAATTGCTCCTAAAGACCCACCTAAAGATAAAGATCCCGTATCACCCATGAAAATTTTTGCTGGTGGTGCATTAAACCATAAAAACCCCAAGCATGAACCTATAATAGCCCCACAAAAAGTAGCTATTTCACCAGATCCTTCAATATAGATAATCTGTAAGTATTCTGAGAAAATAATATTTCCAGCTACGTAGCTTATAAAAGCAAAACAAGCTGCAACTAAAATAACAGGAACCGTTGCAAGTCCGTCCAAACCATCCGTTAGATTGACCGCATTTGAAGCTCCTACAATCACAAAAACTGAAAATGGAATAAAAAACCAACTGAGATTGATAAATAAATCTTTGAAAAATGGAAAATAAAGATTTGTCAGTTCTTGATAATCTAAATAATAAGTTAAAAAACTTATTCCAATTACTGATAGAATTATCTGAGTGATTAATTTAAATCTAAACGAAACACCTGATGAATTATTATTTTTAATTTTTTTATAATCATCCAAAACACCAAGTAATCCAAAGGAGATTAATATATATAATGAGAATAAAATATATATATTACTTAAATCTGACCACATTAGAACAGATAGTATAATCCCAATTAAAATCACTAATCCACCCATGGTGGGTGTTCCAATTTTTTTAATTATATGATCACCGGGGCCATCATCTCGTATTGGATTTATGATATTTTTTTTTGAAACCATTTTTATAAATGGCCCACCAATAATTAATACAATTATTAATGAACTGAATACTGCCAGACCTGTACGAAATGTTAAATACCTAAAAACATTAAGAAAACCAAAAATTTCTACAAACTCTAATAAAAAATTATAAAGCATTTAACCTATTTGATTTTAATTTTTGGGACTGTTTATATAGACCAGTAGAGTTAGATCCTTTGATCATAAGATAATCCTTATTACTTAATTTTTTATTAATCAAATCATTAATTTGTACAATATCTCTCAAAACTAATCCTTTTTTGTTTAGCCTCAATCCTTGATATGTTTTTTTTATCTCTTTTCCCAAAATATGAACTTTATCAATTTTAAGTTTGTTTAGTAAATTTGTCATTGAAAGATGGTGTTTTGATGAGTCTTTTCCTAATTCCAGCATGTCACCTAATAATACATGTTTTAAGTTTTTTTCAGTTTTAATATTTGCAAAATTTATTAAAGCTGTTCTAAGAGATAATGGATTTGAATTATAACTTTCATCAACAAAATTTATCAATTTTTTCTTAAATTTTAATTTTGAAATATCTCCCCTGCCCTCAGGAGGTTTAAAATCTAAAAAAATATTCTTGGAAATATCATTTAAATCAAAAAATAAACTGATAATTATTATTGATGCTAATAAATTTTGAATATGACTTTTAGAATTAATGTGTGAAAGAAAAATTTTCTTCTGTGATCCAATTTTAAAAATAATCTTAAATTTATCTTTAATTTTAACAATATCTATCAAATATGCAAAGCTATTTTTTTCTTTTGTGCTAAAAGAGTAAATTTTTAAATTTCTTTTCAAGGCCTTTTGTCTCAAAAATTTATAAAACTTATCATCTTTATTTAATACTATCCCTCCACCAAAACTTATATTATCAATAATTTCAGATTTAGCTCTTGCAATATCCTTTATATTCTTAAAATTTTTGACATGAGCATAACTTATATTTGTGATTACACCGAAATTAGGCTTTAGGATTTTTGATAAAAATTTGATTTCTCCTTTTTTATCCATTCCAACTTCAAATATGCCAAAAATTTTATCTTGCTTGAGATTTAATAAACTTAAAGGAACTCCAAATTTATTATTAAATGATTTTGGAGAAAAATATGTATTTGTAATTTTTTTCAAACTATTTCCTAATAATTCTTTTAAAGTTGTCTTGCCACAACTTCCTGTTACTCCAATTATATTTGTTTTGAGATTTTCTCTATATTTAGTGGCACATTTAATTAGAAAATTTAGAGTATTTTTTACTTTTATTTGTTTTTCATTAGGAAATTTTTTATTAATTTTGTTAGAGATTATTAATGATGCTTTTTTTTTTATCACTTCATCTAAAAACTGATGACCATCATGATTTTTTCCTTTTATAGCAAAAAAAACATCATTTTTTTTTAATTCTTTTGAATTAATAGAAATTTTATTTATTCGTAAATGTTTTTTTAACAATTTAGAATGTTCCTGAAGAATATTTAGTCTTTTATCTTTAAATAAATTTTTGTTTTTTTGATTTATTGATTTAAATATTTCTTCACGATCTGAAAAAAAAAATTTTTTTTCTTTATACTCTTGTGTTTTTTCATGTCCTTTTCCCGCAATTATTGCTATTTCACCTGAATTCAAATCATTTATACAAAATTTAATTGCCATTTTTCTGCTAGGTATTTCTTTAATATTCTTGCCTTTAAGACCTCTCTTTATTTCATTTCTTATTTTTTTTGGATTTTCATTTCTAGGATTATCGTCAGTAAGGTAAATAATGTCAGCAAATTGTGATGCTATTTTGCCCATTTTTGATCTTTTAGCTTTATCTCTTTCTCCACCACAACCAAAAAGTAATCTAATTTTTCTTGCTGGAAATTGTTCTTTAATATTTTCTAAAATGATTCTTAAAGCATCAGGAGTATGAGCATAATCTAAAATTACTTTGCTATTGTTTTTTAATCTACCTATTTCCTCCAATCTTCCCTCAACAGGTCTTAATTTTTCAATTGATTTTACAACTAGATTAATATCAAGACCACTCTTGATTGCCGCAAGAGAAGCCATAAGAATGTTCTTAATCTGAACTTTTCCTATTAGGTTTAACTTAATTTTAAAAATTTTTTTTTTATTTTTTTCTCTTATCTTAAGAATCTGCCAATCGTTTTCATATTTATGTGAAATTAGTTCTAAATCAGAATTTGAACCATAAGTTGTAAAACACTTAATGTTTTTATTTTTTGCAATATTTCTAATTTTGCGAAATTGTGGAATAGTTGGATCGGTAATTATAATTCCTTTCCTCTTAATCAAATTTTTAAAAAGATATAATTTTGCATCTAAATAATCACTAAAATTTTTGTGATAATCCATGTGATCATGACTCAAATTTGTAAAAATTCCAATATCAAAAAGCAAACCATCTAATCTATTTTGTTTTAGACCATGACTAGATGCTTCTAAGATAATATTATTAACTTTTTGTTTACATAAAATATTAATCGTTTTTTTTAGTTTGATCGGGTCTAAAGTTGTATTTTCTAATACTTCTTTTTTATTTTTATTTTGAACTCCAATAGTTCCTATTGAAGCAACTTTTTTTTTATTTAAATTTAAAATTTGATAGTAAAAATCTGCTACCGATGATTTTCCATTTGTTCCTGTTACTGCTATTAAATTTTTTGGTTTTTCTTTAATTAATTTATATGAAATTTCAGCTAGTAACTTCCTTGGATTTTTATCTTTTAAATAAATAATATTTTTATCATTAGAATAAATATTTTTCTCAGAAATAATTATTTTAGCTCCCTTTTTAATTGCATCTGAAATATATTCATTTCCGTCAGATTTAAATCCTTTTATCGCAAAAAAAATATTATTTTTTTTTACTAACTTACTATTAAATGAAATATCAGAAAAATATGTATTATAAAATTTCTTATCTAAATTTTTTATGAAATTTCTAAGATACATAATTAATAAATTTCATTATATTTTGTGGCTAAAATAGGCCCAATTTTCTCAATAATTTGTCCAACAACCTCTACTGTTGTCCAGCCCGCTGTGTTAAATGGAGTTCCTTGATATTTTATTCCTGTTCCATCTCTATAATGATAAATATATTCACTATTTGTCTTTGGCTCATCTAACATTACAACTAGTGTGTATTTTGGATCTGAAATTGGAAAAACTGAGGCAAAAGTATTGATTTTGTAATTTGAATAACCTCCAAGAGCACTTTTTTGAGCTGTTCCTGTTTTACCACCAACCTCGTACCCTTCTATGTTTGCTAAGGAGGCTGTTCCCTCTTTTGTAGTAACAATTTTTCTTAAAATCGAATTAATTTTTTTTGATACATCATTTTTAAGTATTCTTTCATTATTTAAATTTAAGTTATCTTTTTTAACCAAAGTAGGGTTAATTTTATATCCTCCATTAGCGATAATTGAGTAAGCGTTAGCTAATTGAAGAATTGTTGTTGTAATACCATGCCCGTAAGATGCAGTGGCCAATTTACATTTTCCCCAATTAAAAGATAAAGGTACTCCCATCTCTTGTATATCAAATTGGATAGTATTTATTAGATCAAGATCCTCTAAAAATTCTTTAAATTTTTCTATACCTACTGACTGACCAATCCTAACTGAGCCTATATTTCCTGATCTAATTAAAATTTCCTCAGCTGTTAAATTTGATGGAATATTTTTATCATACTCAGTGATTATATTTTTTCCACATTTAATACTTTTCTCTAAATTTATAAATTTAGTGTCAGGTTCAATTAATCCCTCATGAATCCCAGCTGCTAGTGTAAAAGTTTTAAAAACAGAACCCAGCTCATATACTCCTTTAGTTGCTCTATTTATAAAATTTACATTCTCAATTCTTTCTCTTGCATTAGGATCAAAATCAGGAAGAGATAGTAAAGATAAAATCTCACCGTTTTTTACATCCATAAGTATAGCTGCGCTACCTTTTGTTCTGAAAATATTATTAAATTTAATCAATTCCTCTCTAATAAGAAATTGAATATCCTTATCTACAGTGAGACTAATTTCATTTTTATTTTTTTTTAATCTTTCATCTAATGATTTTTCTAATCCAGAAATTCCATTATTATCGTCATCTATTTGACCTATAATGTGACTAAACAAATTTTTTTGAGGATAAATTCTCGTAAGTTTTTCCTCTGGCTTAATTGATTTATCTCCAAGCATCATTATTTTTTCGTAATTATCTTCAGAAATTTTTTTCTCAAACCAGAAAAATTTATTTTTGTTTATTTTAGATTTAATTAATTCATAATTTTTATTGGGAAAAATATAGCCTAAATTTAAAAGTAATTTCTTTTGATCAATTATTTCAGTTGGATTTATACCTATATCTATAGAGCTTACGGTTTTAGCTAAAAAATCTCCATTTCTATCAATAATATCTGCTCGTTTAAGATTATTTAAATAATTCTTTTGATCTTTTTTCGAGTCATCAGATTTTCTGGTTCCCAAATGTACTAAATGAATACTATAAATTATTGAGATAACAAAAAAAACAAAAAATATAAATGAGATGCGATTAAATCTTATATCTATTTTAGATTTATTTTTTTTATAATCAAATTCATCGTCTTTATTATAAAGTATAAATCTATCTTTATTATTCATCGATCTGATCTGATATTGTTAAATCTTTTATAACAATTTTATTATTCACTAACTCTAGCGTTTTAAATTCATTAAGAGTTTTTTTAGTTAAAGAATTTTGAAAATATAAGTTTTGATATTCTAATAATTTTTCTGACGAACTTAAATAATTAAAATCCAATTTATTATCACCTAATCTATTTTCTAAAAAAATAATATTTTCATTTATAGAATAAATTTTATCATCTAAATCTTTTGTAGATTTTTTAATTAAAGAAGTACTAACAATTAATATAAATAAAATGAAAAAAACTGTTAACTTTTTCATAGTTTTGAACCTATTTTTTCAATATCTAATAAAAAAGAAAATTTATCATTTATATCTGTGTTGATTTCAAATGTGTCATCACATTTGATAAGATATCTTAACTTAGCAGATCTAGAGGGTGGGTTATTTTTTAATTCCTGGTCTGAGGGTATAATTGGTTTTTTTGTAGGCATCTTAAATAAAAGTTTTTTTTGTTCAATTTTTGGCTCATATCTAGATATACTTTTATTTTGAGACAAATTTTTAAAAAAATATTTTACAATTCTATCTTCTAAAGAATGAAAGGTTACAACAGCTAAAACACCATCTTTTTTTAAAATCTTTGCTGAATTAATTAGTCCATTTATTAATTCACTGATTTCATTATTTACAAATATCCTTAGTGCTTGGAATGTTTTGGTTGCAATATGTGTTTTAAAATTTTTCTTTCTTTTTGATTTTTTTATGATTTTAACAAGCTCTTGGGTATCTATTTTTTTTAACTTTCTCTCTTTAATAATATTTTTTGATATCATTTTTGCGTCTTTTTCTTCACCAAAATATTTGAATATTTTCTCTAATTCTTTAGCATCTAAATTATTAATAACATCATGAGCGGAAAAATTATTTTGGCCCATCATCATATTAAGTTTACCAGATGAGTTAAAAGATAATCCTTTTTTAGGATCTTTAATTTGTGTTAAAGAGTAACCCAAATCAAATACGATTCCTTTTATTTTTTCTTTTTTTAATTTAAGATTATTTAATTTACTAAATCTTAAGTTCCTAAAAAAGAAACGATTTGAAAACCTATTCTCGATTAACTTTCCAATATGATCGCTTTTATCATCTCTATCTAATCCAATTACTTTGGTGTTATTAAATTTTAAAATTTCTTTTGTGTAACCACCTTGGCCAAAAGTACAATCAATAAATGTGCCACCATGTTGAGGGGAAATAACGCTAATAATTTCTTTTAGCAGTACAGGATAATGTTTTACATTATTCGATACTATGGTGGCTTCCATTTATTTTTTCGAAGACCATTAATTTTTTTGTCTTCTTAAAAATGCGGGTATTTCTAAATCGTCTTCTTGATCATCATCATCTGGAGATAATAAATCGTCCGAATTAGATGCTGCACTATCACTATTAAATAAATCTGGTGCATCATTATCTACTCCAAATTCACTTAAATCATTTTTTGCATGTTTTTCACTAAATGAGATTTCTTCATCTTGTGTTGCTTCTTTAGCAAAAGAAATTTCCTCATCCTTTGATGTATTCTCAACAATATTTTCTGCTTCTTGATTTTTTAACAATTCCTCATGATATTGATTGTTCACTTGATTTATATCATCATGAATGTTTTGTTGAGTTATATCTTGAGAAACAACTTCATTTTCCAATTTTAGCGCATTAGCACCATGTGAAACAGGATTAGAGTTTCCATTAGAAAAATTAAATGAAGATGTGTTAGTGCTTGTAGGAAAATCAGAATAACCTGGATTTCTATTTTGTATTCTATGGACCATATTTATAACTGACTTTGTTTCAGGTTGCTGACCATCTAGAGAAGTAGCAACAATTGAAACTCTCATTTTTCCATCAAGCTCTGGGTCAGTTATCGCACCAATAATTAATTCTGCCTCTGGATCTACTTCAGCTCTGACTTTATTAACAGCCTCGTCGACTTCAAAAAGTTTAAGATCTTTGCCACCAGTAATATTTACCAATAAACCTTTTGCTCCCTTTAAAGTATAATCATCAATCAATGGATTGCTTATAGCCATTTCAGCAGCTTTCATTGCTCTATCCTCTCCCTCAGCTTCACCAGTACCCATCATCGCTTTACCCATAGAAGCCATAACAGACTCTACATCAGCAAAATCTAGATTTATTAATCCAGGTCTTACCATTAAATCGGTAATACTTTGAACACCATGCATTAAAACATTATTTGAAAGATTAAAAGACTCCTCAAATGTTGTTTGTTCGTTAGCTATTTTAAATAAATTTTGGTTTGGTATAACTATGATTGTATCAACATGTCTTCTCAATTCTTCTAGACCTTGCTGAGCTCTTCGCATTCTAGAAGGGCCTTCATATAAAAATGGCAGCGTTACAACTCCAACAGTTAATATATTTAATTCCTTTGCAGCTCTTGCAATAACATGTGCGGCGCCAGTTCCTGTACCACCTCCCATTCCAGCAGCAATAAAAACCATATTAGCACCTTGTAAAATATTCACGATATCATTTAAAGACTCATCTGCAGCAGCTTGTCCAATATCTAATTTTGCGCCAGCTCCTAATCCTTTAGTTAAATTTAAACCAATTTGAATTTTTGATTTTGCTTTACTATGTTTTAAATCTTGAGCATCAGTATTTACTGCAATAAATTCAACTCCTTGCATTCCATTATCAATCATTTCATTAATTGCGTTACCTCCTGCTCCACCGATACCCATTACTAAAAGTCTTGGTTGTAATTCTTTTATTTCTGGTGCTTTAAAGTTAATCGTCATTTTTATATCCCCTCTTATTTGTTAAGTTGATGCTCCCATTTAAGGCTAGCTCGATTTATATTTGCTTTTTTTCTTGCATTTACCTTAAATTTTTCAAATATTGCTGGTTCCCAAATTTGGAATGTTTTTCCTTGGCCAACAAAGACCATGCTATTTTTAATTTTTGCATGTTTTAATAATTTTGTAGTAAGTGAAATTCTTCCTTCGCTATCAAATTGTAAATTTGAGCTTTCAGATAAAATAGATGTTGCAAAAAAATCTCTTTTTTCTTCAAAAGGATTTAATGAGTCTATTGTATTTGATATTTTTTCTATTCTATCTTGTGGCCATGCCTCTATTGATTGATTATTAAAAGAAGGATAACAAACTACTCCATTATATCCTAGATTAGATAAATATGATCTAAAACTAGCAGGCACTGAAACCCTTCCTTTTTTGTCTAGTTTGTTCTCGTAAGTTGATAAAAACATAAACCATAATTTCCTTTATTCCTTTTTATGGGAATATATGGGATATTATGGGTTTTTATGCTTAGAGTCAATACTTACTATATATTCTCAAATAATGTGTATTTCACATTATTTGAATCAAAACGAGAACATTTGCATTAAAATTTTAAGATTAATTTTGCCAGATAAACTATAAGCCGGGTTCTGTCATTTAAACTTATCATTTGTCTAGACTTAAGATCACTCTTAAGCTCAAGCAGCTAACCCTGATGACGAGCCAAGGATGGCTTTTAGCTTTTAGACAATGTCATCTCTACTTAGCCTTGCTCCTAGTGGGGTTTTCCAGCGTTCATTGTTACCAATAGAACCGGTGCGCTCTTACCACACCTTTTCACCCTTGCCATGTTATGGCGGTTTATTTTCTGTGGCA
>MDTE01084109.1_pt1 | contig 35303 bp, 33 predicted proteins | sample 811231 | NCBI WGS metagenome assembly MDTE01 (sample SAMN05326651, study PRJNA326480) | marine metagenome | isolation source: seawater | place: Indian Ocean: Red Sea | collected 2010
TTTAAAATGGACCCAGCATCTTCATCAGCAGTTGTAGTTACTACAATGACTGATATCGCAGGAATAATAGTTTATTTAGGGTTAGCCAATTTGATGGTTGCTTATATTTAAGTCTAATCGTAAGTTCCAGCATCACCATCAGCCCAACTTCCTCCACTAGCCCCAACAGCCTGTTCATTTAAATTATATTTTGAATATCCTTTAGAAAGTTCTAAAAAGATCATTACTTCTAAAGTTACAAAAATTAATAAAAATAAATTAAGAATAATTAATAAATACATTCTATTTTGGGAAATATATTGAATTAAACTTAGAAATTTGTTCATAATTTAATTATGTAATTGTTTATATAAAATATAAAGTTTTATTTTTTTATTTCATTTTGAAATCTATTAAGATGTTTAATTAAGAAGATTGTTTTTTAGGAGATTAAATTGAAGGAAAATAATAAAGAAAAATCTGTTTCAGATAAAAGAAAAAAATACATAGAAAATTTAAAAAACAGACCTACAGACAAACATCAAGGTTTTTGGAATTCTAGACCTTTAGGTTTTAGCATGCGTTTTTGGAGAATATTTTTGCTAATTATTTTTATTATTATTGTTTGGCAAGTATTCGGATTGATTGTTTTAAATGATTAATTATGGTTTAAGTGAAATTTATAAAATTTATTAAAAAATTTTCAAAAAAACGTTTTTTTGAAATCATTTTTTGGGTGATTTTAATTATTATTTTTTTATATTTTACTATTTCAGGAAAATTAGGCTATCAACCCACCCCTATTTAATTCTTATAAAAATTAATTAGAAGCAGGTGGAACATAGTTAGACATAGCAGTACCAGCTTTTTTCGCAATTTCGTTAATGTCTACGGACTCTAATATTGTCATTTTTCCAGCACGAGTAGCTTCAAAAGTTAGTTTTACTGCAGCAAGGTCTTCAAAATTGTTAGCTTCGATTGTTGCTATGAAATCATATGAACCTCTCAAAAAATCCATTCCTGTGATTTCAGCATCCATTGCTTTTGCTAATGCTTGAGCGAGAGCTTTTCTATCTTGTTCAGGATTTTTAATGAACCCTTCGTAACTTTCTGGTGAATAAGTGCCTAAAACAAAGAATTTTGACATAATTTCTCCTTAATTTAATTTTTTTTTCTTCTAATAAACCAATAGGACCATAATAACAATATTATGATAATAAATAATCCTAGAAAACTTAGAAATGATTTTTCCATAATCATGAAGATAATGATGACAATTATCCAAGGGATAGTAAGTTTCATAAAAGTATTTAGTAAAGACCACATTTTAATATTTTAAATAAAACTGCAAATTAATATTTTTATTAGGTATTATTAAATAATATTTAATTTTTATATCAAATAATAATTATGAGATATTTATTTATTGTTATTACTTTATTTATTTTTATTGGTTGTTCTCAGGAAGAAAATAAAGACACCAATAAAATATATTCAATGGAAGATCTTGCTGTTGTAGGAATAAAAATCAAGAAAGATTTTCAAACAGATTTTCCAGAGGCAACTCATGCAAAATGGGGGTTTCTTAAAGGAAGAGAAGTTGCGGTTTTTAGATACCCAACAATTGAATTGGCAAATACTTTAGGGAAAACTGCTGGCGAAGAACAGACAGAAGAAATAGAAGTAGTAGAAAAAAATATTGCTCATGGCCCCAAAGTTGAAAAAACAGAATGTAGAGGTCATAAAGCAAACAAACCTAACTCATCTGATGTTTATAAGTTAGATATAAAATTGAATTCTAATTCTTTTCTTTCTGAAATCTTTATTATTAATAAAATGAAACTTTTAGAAGGCAATTCTTTAAATCTATTTCCTCTAAAGCCAAGTTGGATGGAATGTGTAAGAAGAGCTCCAATGTATACAGAGTTTATTATTGTTGGAAATTTGGTAATTTTAAGTGAACCTTTGGCTACAGAAGATTCAGAAGGTACTATAAAATTTTTGCAAGAAACTGCTGAAAAATTACCTTAATGTTTAAGTTTTTATTAATAGGAATGTAATTAATTAGTATGAGAAACATATTAAGTGTAGGTTTGCCCGTTTTTAATGAAGAAAATTTTTTAGAAGAAACTTTGGTTTCTATTTTGAATCAATCTTTTTCTGAATTTGAATTAATTATTAGTGATAATAATTCTAGTGATTCAACTCAGAAAATTGTTGAAAAATTTTCAAAAAAAGATTCTAGAATAAAATTCTTAAAGAATAAAACTAATATAGGAATGATCAATAATTTCAATTTAGTTGTTAAAGAATCAAAAGGGAAGTATTTTATGTGGGCTGGAGCTCATGATATTTTTGAACCCGATTGTTTTAAAACTTTAATTGAAGAAATAGAAAAAAATGATTTTCAAGTGTCTCTAGTTTTTTCTGATGTTGGTCACATTGACGGTGAAGGTAAAGTACTTTTAAAACATAAATCAATTGGATTTGATACTGTAAAATCAAACTATTTTGTAAAAAACTTTACTCTTCCATTTAGAATAAAAAATTCAGGCGATATGGTTTATGGAATATTTCAGAGAAATTATTTATTGAAAACCAAATTATTATCTCAAATGCTTTGGCCAGATGTTTTACTGATTTATGAAGTAAGCTCTTTAGGGAAAGTCAAAAAAATAAATTCTCCTCTTCGTTGGCGTAGATATCCAGGAGAATACAATTATGGTAGAACAGTTCACGTTTATAATTCTTGGGAAGAGAAATATACAGTTACAACCAAACGTCAAAGAAAAGCAATAAAAGAAAAAGAAAGTTGGGATTTATATTTACCAACATTAGTGATGACATTCAGGATTGTTTTTAGATTAGGGATATTTAGAGTTAAAGATAACCCTATTTTATTATTTTGGTCATTTTATTTTGCTTTAATATACTTATGGAAACATAAAGTTGCTTTATTCATAGATTTTAAGATTTTTTTTAAATATTTATTTAGTAAAAAAAAACGTTAATTTGATTTGAGTAAAGATAGAATAAATTGACTAGCCATTTTTCCAGATGAAATTTGATTTCCTTGTGGTCTGCAGAAATTTTCTATTTCATTTTTATTGATAAAGCTTTTGCCTTCATGAATGATTTTTTCTATTTTTTCACAAGCATCTTCTTCATTAAATACTTCCGGAAAGATATTGTTTTTTCTTATATTTTTAAAATGCGCAGTCAAGCTTTGACCTAAGTCAAATTCTTTTTTAATTAATGTAATACAAGGCGTTCCTAATACTACAGAATCTATCATAGCAGTAGTATTAATCCCTATACATACAGAAGAATAAATTAAAGTTTCTATCATTAACTTTTCTGATTTATTTGTGTCTGGTAAGTCACCTTGTAGAGGAATTACAGGAATTTGAGATGCTAAGCTTTTGAATTGACCAGAATTACCACCATGAGGTCTAATAATCATTTGAATTCCTTTTTTCTTTAAAATTTTGAATATCTTTTCTACTATAACTTTTTCATTACGGCCAACAATATTTTTTGAAGATCCAAGATATGTAATAAGAGGAATATTAGGGTCAATATTTAAATCATGAAAAAATTTCTCTTTTTTTCTTAGATTATTTTGTTGATCAAACCATTTATCCATTACAGGGGATCCGGTAATTTTAATTTTTTCTTTAGGTATATTATGTATTCTAAAAGCTTCTTCTTTATGAATTTGATTCCAAGCAAGCATCAAATTAGGTGAATAATGATATATTCCTCTTGCAGTCAAATTATCCCAGCTTACAACTTGAATAACAGAAGGGATTTTTAGTTTTGAACATGCTTTTATATAATCTATTTCACTAGAAAAATAGTTATGATTCGTAGGCCAATTTCCTCCAACTACTACTACACAATTGGTATTTAGAGATTTAATAAATAATTTGATGGATTTTGAAGCTGGAATAATTTGATGGATTTTTCTAAAAATTTTATATATTAAATTTATAGGAAGAAGATATTTTTGAAAAATTGTATAGGATAAACAATAGTTAATAATTTTAGGGACATATCTTTTTTGATTATATAGAAAAACACTTCTATCATTTCTTTGAAAATAACTAATTAAGGATATTGTTTCTCTAATAATTCTAAGTAAATATTTCCATATATCTTTTCTTTCAATTCCATTGATAATTTTTAAATTTTTTGATTCAGAAATAACTTTTTCTTGTCTGCCTAACATTGGGTTTTCGGTGATAAGTTCTTTAAAACCTGTGTCTTTGTTTGTGCGAATTTTATAAATTGTTGAATCATTAGAATTTTCTTTCATAAAAACTAGAGTCACATTGTTTTTTTGACTGCATAATTCATCAATTATAGAAGATGAATAACTAAATAGAGATGTTATCCTGAAGACAAAAGTTATATTTTTCATAAGATAAAATTTTAATTTTAATTTTGTTTTAAAACACTAATTAATTTCGGTTTTTCAAAGTTAGATTTTTTATCTAAGTATTTTATTAGAAGTCCGTTTTTTAATGATTTATAAATAGATTTTAAATGTTCTGGAGTAAATTCTTCATTATTATATATTGTTCCAGGTGTACTAATTTTTACTGGAGCAGCAATTGTTTTATTGATTATTTTTTCTATTAATTCAACTGTTGGATTAATAGCTTGAATAATTGTTTTACAAAATATTTCGTGGATAGAATCTTTTTTACTAAACTTGGTTGTTTGTTGATGATAAATCGGCCCATGATCAATTTTGCTGTCTATTTGGTGTAGTGTTATTCCTAAATGACCAGGGTCATTTAGATATAGTGGCCATAAAAGAGTATTTGATCCTCTATATTTTGGGGTAATTCCAAAATGTAAATTTATTACTGATATTTTTTCAAAACATTGTAACAATTGATAATTTAATAAACCTACTCCAAAAACAAAAACCATTTTAGGTTTTAGTGATTTAACAAATTTTATTGTTTTTTCAGAATTTAATTCTTTTGATGTTGTATATAAATATTTAGTATTTTCATTTAAATAGAATTTATCATCAGGGTAATATTTTTTTTCTGTTTTATCTCTTTCTTGGATATGTTTTTCAAATAATTTTATTGTTTCTTTATCATATCTAGGATCATTATTATATTTTCCTTTATGGTCACCTTTAAAATCTTTTTGAATTATTATAGAAGAGCTTGGAAATTTATTTAGCAAGATGTTATTGATGTATTTATATCTTTTGTTAAAACCGGAAAAAATTAAAATCATGTTATCTATAACTTGCCCTTAAACTCTTACAGGTTTATCAAATAGATATTCCTTGATGGCTTCTACGATATAATTAATATCTTTTTTAGATAAATAAAATGCACTAGGTAAATAAATTCCTCTATTAGATAAACTATATGAAATATTATTCTTTTTTACTTTTTTAAACATAGGAAGAGATGATAAAGGATAAAAAAATGGCCTACTGTCTATTCCTTTTTTATCAAGATATTTCATCAAATCATCTCTATTAATATTTACTGATTTATCAAATACAATGGTTGGCATCCAATAGGAATTTTTAACATATTCTTGTTGATGATTCATATCAATGAAATTTATATCTTGCAAAAGATTTTTGTACCAATAAAAAATTTGGTTTTTCTTATTTACTAATTCTTCTAAACGTTCTATTTGAGCACATGCTATTGCAGCTTGTAAATTAGAAATTTTGTATTTATAACCTAATTTATGTGGGTAAAAAAATTTTTCTTCTTCTGGGATTCTGCCTTGATCATGTAGAATGTTAAAATCATCAAATAATTTCTTATTATTTGTAATAAATATACCTCCTTCCCCAGATGTAGCCATTTTAGTTCCATGGAATGAAAAAACTCCACAATCTCCAATAGATCCTACCTTTTGATCTTTATATTCAGATCCAAGTGCTTCTGCAGCATCTTCTATAACTTTTAAATCAAAACGATCAGCAATTTTCATTATTTCATCCATTTCACAAACATTTCCATAAACATGAACAGGCATAATAGCTTTAGTTTTTGGTGTTATTGCTTCTAAAATTTTTTTGGGATCAATACACCATGTGTTTTCTTTTACATCAACAAAAACAGGCTTTGCACCAGTATAAATTACAGCAGATGGACAACTAGCCCAAGTAATTTCTGGCAATATAACTTCATCTCCACTTCCTATGCCCATTGCTTTAAGGGCCATATGAGTTGCTCCAGTACAACTAGATGTAGCTACAGCATATTCTGTTTTATGTAATGATGAAAATTCTTTTTCTAGTTTTTTAATATAATCGGAACTATGATTCCCCCAACCATTTTTTACTGCATCATTAACATATTGTATTTCATGTTCTGTGATCCAAGGCTGTGCTATTCTGATTCTTGTTTTTTTGGTTTTGCTCATTTAAATAAATTTATATTTGATGCAAATTGAGATCTATTGGTGGGCGGTGAGGGACTCGAATCCCCGACCCTCTGTGTGTAAGTTATAATTCTGGGGTCAATAACGTTTAACAATGTAGCCTTTTCTACTTAGTTTAATTTTACCTTATCCACCAATGTCTATTAATGTTTATTATAAGTTGGGGTCAGAATTGGGGTCAATAGGTTTTACTGTGATTAATTTTCTTAATTAATAACCCTTAACTGCTCTCGGATAAACCTTATATTGCATTCTAAAAATATATGAATTTGTTTCAAGTAAGATTATGATAATAAAAAAATATATATATTAAATGGCAGAAAAAATAATCCCATCAAATTATTCTAAAGGTTTTCATAGTATTTTTACTGGAGTAGACCCAAACGAAAGCATTGATTTTGTTCTTGAAAAATTATCTTATGTAAAAGAGAGAATTAAGACATATAATCTTAGCAAAAAAGATTCTGAAGTAATTGATAAATTAATAATTTCTTACAATAAATTGATTAAAAATATCTCTTTAAAAAAAGAAGATATGGTGCTCAAAGAACATGAAATCGTAGAATTAAAAAAGATTTCAAATATTAATTTGGCTAGATACTTTGTATATAGATATAAATATAATATTTATCCAAAATTAAACTTAGCTGATGAATACCCTCCATGTTTACAAATAGAACCTACATCTATATGCAATTTTAGATGTGTAATGTGTTTCCAAATTGATCAATCTTTTTCTCATAAATCTAATGGATTCATGGGATTAATGTCTATGGATATTTTCAAAAAAACAATTGATGAAATTGCTGGAAAAATAGAAGCTGTTACTTTTGCGTCAAGAGGAGAGCCTACTTTACATAAAAATTTTGTTGATATGTTAAATTATTGTGAAGGAAAATTTTTGGCATTAAAAATGAATACAAATGCATCTGGATTAAATGAAAATCTTATTCATTCTATTCTATCTAGTGATCTTCAAACAATAGTGTTTTCAGTCGATGCGAGGGATAAAATTGAGTATGAAAAAATTAGAGTTGGAGGAAATTTTGAAAAAGTTCAAAAAAATCTTGAATTATTCAATGATATTCGCACTAAACATTATTCAAGAGAAGATAAAATAGTAAGAATAAGTGGAGTAAAAATTAATCAAAAACAAAATGTTGAAGATATGAAAAACAAATGGGGAGATTTAGTAGATATGGTTTCTTTTGTAAACTATATTCCTTGGGAAAATTCATATGAAAATGATATCAATAACATTAAAACTCCATGTCCAGAATTATGGCTTAGAATGTTTGTATGGCATGATGGAAAAGTGAACCCTTGTGACTATGATTATAAATCTGAATTATCAAAATGGAACATGAAGGATAATACGATAACAGATATTTGGACATCCAATGAATATAATGAATACAGAACTGCACATTTACAAGAAAAAAGAAAAACCTTAAGCCCTTGTAATAGATGTAATAGTTGTTAATTTCTTTATTAAAATGGATATTGGAATAATTGGATATAAAGGGCATAGTAAGAAACTTTTTGATCTAATGGTAAAAAACAGTAGAGTTTCCAAAGTTATTGTTTTTTGTAGAGATTTTAGGGTAGCAAAAGATTTATCTATTAATAATGAGATAAAAAAAGCATATTTTACATCTGATTTATCTGATTTATTAAATCTAAATGGAATTGTTATTTCTTCAGAAAATGAGAGCCATGTTTCTTATATAAAGACTTTTCTTAAATCTGATACAGCAATATTTTGTGAAAAACCAGCTTGTGTAGATTTAGATGAATATAATTTCTTAAATAATTTGTCACAAAAAGATAAAAGAAAAATTTATTTTAATTTTAATTTCAAAAAATCTACACTCTATAAAGAAATTGATGAAATTTTAAAAGAAAATATATATGGAAAACCATTTAATGTTTCAATAAGAGTTACTCATGGGTTGGCATACAATATTGAGTTCAAAAATAATTGGAGATCAAAGAAAGAAAATATTTTTCAAACTATTGCAGGTAACGTTGGAATTCACTACATAAATTTACTTGAGCATTTTTTCGGAAAATCAATCAATGCTCAGATAAATTTAAATTCTATATCAGATAGAAAAGTTTATGATACCGCAAATATATATATAGACTTTGAAAAAAATGTTTCTTCGTCAATTTTGCTAAGTTATGCAAGTCCTTATTCTAATAATATAGTAATTTATTTTACTGATGCGATTATAGAATTTAATGAGGATAAAATATATTTATTCAATCCTCGTGAAACGTTCAATAAACAAGGATTATTTGTCAGCCCTAAAAAAAGAATATTAAAAAAAATTGAAAAAAACTTAACAGAAAAATCTTTAGAAGAATCAGTGAATTTTTTTATTACAGAATTATCGAATAAAAGAAATTTTTCAATTAAACAATTTAATGAAAATATTCAATCTTCTCTTACTATAATTCAATCGGTAATTTCTCCTAAGATTAAGTAAAATACCACTAAAAATAGTTGGGTTGTGGTCAATAATGGGGTCAAACTGTTAAATAAATATCAGTAGAAATAACTGGAACAAAGAGTATTGAATTTAATATCTAGTGGTGGGCGGTGAGGGACTCGAACCCCCGACCCTCTGTGTGTAAGACAGATGCTCTAGCCAACTGAGCTAACCGCCCATTAGATTTTGATATTCTACGATTTTTTATAAAATTCGGATATAGTTTTTGCTTTTTTATTTATTATTTTTTCTAAATAAAGAGAAATTTCTTTTTCTGATACGAAATTTTCAAATTTAGATACTATTAAATTATTTGAGTCAACTAGAAATGTCCATTGACCTTCTTCTATGCCCCAATATTTAAGAACAGGATTAATTTTTCTTTTTGAAAAATCTGATTTTAATTCCTGGACATTTAAATAAGTGTCTACGTGAATAATGTTGATTAAATCTCCATATTTTTCATGAATAAATTTCATGGTTTCTATCTGAGGGCCACATACTGGACTAGTACAAAATGCTGGGCTAGAAAATAGAATTAATATTGGTTTTTGGTTTAATAAAGCATTGTCTATTGAAATTTTGTAAAAATCTTTTACTGGTTCATAATCAGTTGTAATTTTATCAATGGGAGTATCATTTAAAGTTCTAGTATTTGATTTGGGTGCTGTTTCCCCTATTCCAATAGATTTGCAAATCTTGTTTACTTGAAATTCATAAGGTTTATTATTTTTATTTTCAACTAGAAGGTTCCATTTTCCTTCTTTAGAAAAATTTATTGTTGAGACATAAAGTCCCTGTAAATTACTAGTATTATTTGGAAAAATATTTGAATCAGGAAAATTTTCGAATTTAAACTGAGATTTGATTTTAATGTTTTTTTCAGAATTCTGGAAAGTTATATTTATTTTTGGTTCATTAAAAAATCCATTTAAGTCTGTAGCTACAAAAGAAAATCTATTAGTTCCAATGCAAAGATCTTTGGTGGCCAAAGTGATTGATAAACTATTTTTTTCTTCAATACTGAAAATGCATCCTAAAAAACAATATATAGATAAAATGTTTATGCAAAAGAAATTAAATTTTTTTTTAAAAGCCATCTTTGTAATTACCAAAAGTAAATGCGAATAATGAAAAATCTTTTTCTTTTGAGAATATTTTTAATGTATGTTCTCCATGTTCAGGTAAAATAATTATCGAATACATTTTAGGTTCGTTTACTCGAAAAAATGATTTTCCTGAATCATCAAATTCTATATCTTTACCAGCAGATTCTTTAGTTAAATATTTATCATCTAATTTAATATATGCAATAAATTCTTTTTTATCTGAATCACTTACAACATTTACACTTTTTGCTAAAAATTTTAATGCTATATAATCTTCTAAAGAATTGATATCTCTTTGATGAATAATGCTTTCTTTTCCATTTTTCCAAAGTCCATTTAGATAAAATCTATTATGTTTATAATCTTGTTTATCTAAATAGTTTACTGTTTGATTAATTTCTTCATAATATTCTTCCTGCCCGCTATACATTCCTCTCGAAGAAAAATTTCTTTGATATCCCATATACAATTCTCTTGTCATTCGAAAATATGGTTTTTCAGAACCTTTATTAGATTCATTAATCCCAGGTTTATCTGAGAAAAACCCTTTAGTGGCTTTTATAGAGTATTCTTGATTATTTATTTCTCCTAATGGAATTTTTGAAATATCTTGATTTATGTTTGTAAGTGCTTTTCTAATTGCTATTTCAGTTTCTATATAGTCACCTTCTCCAAAATGTTGATATATAATTTCTCCATTTTGATCGAACAAATATTTTGCGGGCCAATAACGATTTTCAAAATCGTCCCAAATTTTATAATCGTTATCAATTACTATGGGATAAGAAATATTTAAAGTATTCACAAAATCTTCTATGTTGTTTTTCTTTTTCTCAAACTCAAACTCAGGTGTATGTACTCCAATGATTACCAAACCTTTAGATCTATATTTCTCATTCCATTCTTTTAAAAAAGGCAAAGTTCTTAAACAATTCACACATGTATAAGTCCAAAAATCTATTAATACTATTTTATTTTCATTTAAAAGTTTGTTTACTTTTAAAGGTTTAGAGTTAATCCATTTTTGAGGATCTGAAACGCTTATATCCTTTGTCTTTGGTATTTCTTCTGAATCAATTTCTATTTTTTCTTCAGAACTATTACAGGAAATTAATAAAATAGTAAAAATACTGATATAGATAAAAATTTTTCTCATATAATTAAATTTTGATTGAAGGATATTTTTTTATCCAAGAAAGACCTTCTAATGTTGTGGTTTTTGGATGATATTCAGCTCCAATAAAACCTTTGTAGTCTAACTTGTCAATTATTGAAAACATATGATCAAAGTTTATTTCTCCTGAACCAGGTTCATTTCTTCCGGGGTTATCTGCAATTTGAAAGTGCCAGATTTTTTCAATGTTGTTTTCTATGGTTCTTGTAAGATTTCCTTCCATTATTTGCATGTGGTACAAGTCATACTGAAGGCCTAAATTTTTATGATCGACATCATCAATTAATTTTAAAGCTTGATCAGATTTGTTAATAAAAAATCCAGGTTGATCAATCGTGTTAATGGGTTCAATAAGTAATTTTACTCCTATGCTTTCGAATAGTGGAGAAGCAAATTTTAGGTTAGAAATTAGAGTTTCATACATTTCTGAAAAATTTAAATTTTCATTAGAAGGGCCAGGAGTACAATTGACTACATTTACATCTAATTTTTCAGCATATTCTAAAGCTTTCTCTATTCTATGCTTGAATAAATCTATTTTATCTGGAATGATTGCTAAATTCATTTTACCTGTATCTTCATCTATCACTGGGACATTAATTAAAACCATTTTTAAGTTAAAGTCGTCTAAAATGTTTTTTATATGAGATGAATCGAATTTATAAGGACTTTGGAGTTCTATGGCACTAAATCCAAAGTTAGATGCTTCTTTGAATCTTGATAAAACATCATGTTCGTTGAATAAAAATTGAATATTTGCATTTAATTTTGGCAAAATTATCTCCTAATATAATTTTACATGATTTTTTTTTAATGGCGCGCTTGGCGGGAATCGAACCCACAACCTCAGCCTTCGCAGGGCTGCGCTCTATCCGTTGAGCTACAAGCGCATATATGGAGCGCTTAAGTTGTTTTCTACCCAAATATTATTACTTATTGACATATAGCTACTACCATTGCTACACCTCGACTTATAATTATAAACATAATTTTAAGTTACAAAAAGTTTTATAATTTTCAATGAGATAAGATTTTGAGAATTAAACTATAAAAAAGACTATAATTTATTAATTAAAAACTATAATTATTTATTATAACTAGATGACAAAACTTTGTGGAGAAATTAGAGATTCCGTTTCAGGAGAAAAAGTGCCTGCTAGAGTACAAATTTTATCTCCTTCTGGTGAATTGGTGCATTCAAGAGAATCAATAAAAAAAATTGGACCAGGAGAACCTTTTTTCTATTCCAATGGATATTTTGAAGTAGATGTTACTAATGGTTATCATCAAATACTCATTGAAAAAGGAACAGAATATGAACCATGGAAAGAAACAATAGAAGTAGATTCTTCTTCTATAGAGAAAATTGATGTAAATCTCAACAAATGGAATCTTGTTTCTAATGAAGGGTGGCATCCAGGAAATACTCATTTACATTATGATGAAAAAGAAGAAAGCCCTGATGAGAGATTATTATTAGATCCCAGAATTGAAGATTTAAGAATGACTGCAATTTCTATTCTTAAAAGATGGGATTTAGAATATGCATCTAATAAATATAGCCCAGGATTTCTTTCTGAATTTTCTGATTTGAATCACCATGTTGAATGTGGAGAAGAAAGTAGACATAATACCGATTCATACAGTATAGGCTATGGCCATGTGATGTTATTAAATATAAAAAATGTAATTGATCCTGTTAGTACAGGAATTCTTGTAGATAAATTTGAACCTGATTATCCACCATTGACCTATGTTTGTGATCAAGCAAAATCTCAAAATGGATTGGTGATTTGGTGTCATAATGGACAAGGAATGGAGGCTCCTGTAGCAGGAATATTAGGAAAATTAGATGCAATCAACTTGTTTGATCCATTTTGGACTGATGTAGAATATACCATTTGGTATCATATGTTGAATTGTGGATTGAAAATTCCTGCATCTACAGGCTCTGATTGGTTTCTTTCATCTGCCAATAGAATTTACGCTTTTACTGGAGGAAAATTTAATTATGAAGGCTGGATAAAATCTTTAAAAGATGGGAATTGTTTTATATCTAATGGCCCTTCATTGTTTTTAGAAATTAATAATCAAACTATGGGAAATGAGATTGATATTTCTTTTCAGAAAGATAAAAGTGTTGAGGCTAAGATCACATGGGCTTCATATTACAATATTGATCAAGTTGAATTGATTTTTAATGGAAATGTAATTGAAAAATTTTCAATTCAAGATAAACAAAAGAACGGAATTATAGAAAAAAAAGTTTATCTTCCTAATGATGGTTGGATAGCTGCTAGGATAAAATCTAAAACAAGAGATTCCTTTTTTCAACCTATTTGGGCACATACTTCACCTCTATATATTTCTACAGGGAAAGATAAATTTTCAGAGAAAATAATTTCTGCAAAATATTTCATAAAAAAAATTGATGAAAGTTTAGAATGGGTAGAAAAAAGAGGAAAATTTTATTCAGACAAACAACGTAAAGAAATTTTAAATTTACATAGAGAAGCTAAAAATCTTTATAAAAAAATTGTTTAAGGTTAAAGATATGATTAAGCGCAAAAAATCTATAATGTTTGTTCCAGGGAATTCATTTGTGACTAGAAATTATCTTAGTACACCTTTTTTTGATGAACTTTTAAAATTAAAAGAATCTTATAATTTAGATGTTTATTTTGCAGGAATAGAATCGAATCCGGTTTCAAGAGATATATTTGATAAAGTCTCTTCTTTTTTGTCTAACCATGATATTTCATTGATCCCATTAGTTCCTGAAAGAGGATTTTTTAAGGAACGTTTTTTTTGGAAAATAAGGCAAGATTTTCTTCATAAAAGTAGTGTGTATAGATTTAATGATATTAATTCATTTATTACTCATAAAAGATATAGAGACATCACTTCTAATTTAAAAAATTTAAATCATGACTATTTATGGAATACCGATGTATGGCCTAGTTATTTAGGATTTCCTTTTCCTAAATCAAAAAAAATCCTAAACATTTTTATAAAAATGATGACAATGAAATTAATTTCTGGTCAAAATTCTATAAAAAAAGTGTTTGATAAAATTTCTCCAGATATAGTATTTATTGGAGATTCTCAAACTCCTATTTCTTTTACTTATTCTATTTATGGGTTAATGCATAAATCCTATGTTATTGGTAATGTTAGAACTTGGGACCATTTAACAAAGAATGGTCCTGTAATTCCTCATCTTTCAGAATATTGGGTTTGGAATAACACTATGAAAGATGAAATGGTAAAATTTCATAATGTGGAATCTGATTTGATTAATGTTGTTGGTTCTCCTCAATTTGATAATTATTTTAATATAAAAAATTTAAATTCTGACTCAATATTAGAATCTCATGGTATAAAATCTGATGTAAATATAATTTTATTTGGATCTAATAGATTTCATCGAGGAATAGGCGAACCATCTATAGCCAAGCATATAGCAGAAAAAATCAAATCTTCTTTTTATTCTAAATCAAATTTTCAGATGGTAATAAGATCTCATCCTATGGATCAAGATTTTGAAAAAAGATTTCAAAGCTTAAAAAATTACCCATTTGTGAAATTACTTAAAACACCTAACATTGATAATTTTAATCCTATTCAATACAAAGAAGATGGTTATTTAATGGCTTCACTATTAGAAAAATCAAAAATGTTAATTTGTGGCCAAAGTACTCTTGCTATAGATGCTAGTTGCACTAACACACCAATAATAAATTTGGCATTTGAGGGCCAAGAAGATGTTCCTGATTTATTGTCTGTAAGTAATAGATATTTTGTAAATCATTATCAAGATCTTTTAAAAACTGATGGAACAAAATTGGTATCAAATTTTCAAGAACTTGATAATCAAATTTCAAATTATATTGATAACCCAAATCAATATTCTGAAGGAAGAAAAAAAATCAAAGATCAATTTGCTGGCGATAACAAAGATTTATCTTCTGTAAGAATATTTAACCGTTTGAAAGAAATTTTAGAAAATTAAATTTATTTTATTGAAGAAATTACATTTTTAATTTGTAAATCGTATTCTGAATCAGGAAGTGGAACGTATCCAACTTCTTCTACTAAAGATCTTCCTTCGTTTAAGTAAAAATTCAAAAAGGCTTCTACTTCAGGCCTGTTAATGAGGTGTTTTGTATTTACGTAAATAAAGACAGGCCTAGAAAGAGGTGCGTAGAAGCCGTTAGCAATTGTGTCCATTGATGGAGTGGCACAACCTGTGCCTCCGTCAATAGGAACTATTTTTAATTTGTCTTTGTTTTCAATGTAATAAGCGTAACCGAAGTAACCTAATGAGTTTTTGTCACCCGAAATACCCATAACTACAACGTTGTCATCTTCGCTAGCCACATAGTCTGCTCGACTAATACCTTCGTCACCATTTACTACATCAGTGAAGTAGTCAAAAGTACCGGAGTCGGTGCCTGGGCCGTAAAGATTGATAGTTTCGTCTGGCCAAGATGAGTCCAAATCACTCCATTTATTAATAGGATTGTTTGGTTTCCATAGCTTGTTTAACTGTTCTATTGTAAGACATTCAACCCAAGTGTTTTTAGGGTTAACCATTACAGATAATCCGTCGTAAGCTACAGTTATTTCAATGAAATCAATTTCGTTTTCTTTAGCCGAGTTTATTTCTTGATCTTTTATAGGCCTAGAGGCATTAGAGATACTTGTCTCTCCGACAGTAAATCTCTTCATTCCTCCGCCTGTTCCAGAAACCCCTACTGGAATTTGAACATCTGGATAAATTTTGTTGAATTCTTCAGCAACTGCTTGAGTAATTGGGAATACAGTACTTGAACCATCAATCTCGATTAACCCAGAAAGATCTTTTGTATTTGAAGAATTTTCAACTTCCGGATCATTAGATCCGCTACAAGCAACAACAAGAAACATTGTTGCAATTATTAAATTGGTTCTGAAAAAAAAATCCATTAATATAAGTTTATCTTAAAAATATAAATTGACTATATTTTTTATAAAGAAATGTTGTTTTTACATTATTTAATTTTAGAAATTCTTTTTATAGAATTTTTTGCTTCTATATTATTGCTGAAAAAATTTAGTGCATTTTCAAAATCAATTAATGCTTGATCATATTTTTTTAAGGAAGCATAAGAACTGCCTCTTAAAAAATACAAATTGGAAATTTGAATTTTTTGGTTTTCTATATTTTGAAATTCTTCCAATCTAATTTCTAAAGCTTGTGAGAAATCTTCTATAGCATTTTGATAATTTTGTGAATGCTGATAAGTTATTCCTCTAAATTTAAATAATTCCCAATTATTTTGAGTTAAATCTATTGCTTTAGAATAATCTAAAGTAGCTTTTTCAATTTCTTCTAATTCAAAAAAAACTTTTGCTCTATATATATATGCAAGTGTAGCTTCAGGCATTAAATCAATTGTTTTGTCGAAATCTTTTCTTGCATTTATTAATTGATTAGATTTAAGGAATAAATTTCCTCTCTCAAAATAAAGCTCAGGGTCAGAAGGAGAGTTATTTATAGATTCCGAAATCTTTTTGATTGAATCGGAATTATATATATAAGTATAATCGATAGATGTTTTTTCAATTTCTTGAATTTCTTGATTGTTATCACATGAAATAGAATTAAAAAAAAGAATTATTGTGAAAACAGGTAATATTTTTTTAAATATCATAACAATAAGAAAAATTTAATATTTAAATATATATAATTTCATCTCTGAAAATAACTTAGATTTTAAAAGTTTTCAATAGAAATATTGTAGTTAATTTATATTTTTAAGATAAACTTATATTAATGGATTTTTTTTTAAGAACTAGTTTAATAATTTTTATCTCAATTTTTATTAGTGGATGTATTAATTCAAATGATTTAAATTTGGAAGCTACTATTGATGCTAGAGTTGATCAGGCAATAGCAAAAATTGCTACTGCTACCCCTCAGATATTTGTTGATCCTACTCCTCAACCTACAGCTACTCCTCAGGTTTTTATTGATCCTACTCCTCAACCTACAGCTACCCCTCAAATAATAGAAATAATACCTCCTACTCCTCAGCCTACAGCTACTCCTCAGATATATATTGATCCTACTCCTCAGCCTACAGCTACTCCTCAAATATTTGTTGATCCTACTCCTCAGCCTACAGCTACTCCTCAAATATTTTCAAAAATTATTAAACCTAATGATTTGTATAATCAATGGAGATTTTCAGTTCCTAGAATTAGATCTGATGGTGCTACAGGAACGGGATGGGCTATTGAAGAAGATTGGATAATTACTAATGAACATGTTGTAAGAGATCAATCTTCTGTAATCGTTAGTATTCCTCAGAAAGATGGAACATCTAAAGATGTTTATGGATTAGTTTATGGAGTTGATAAAAAGAGAGATCTTGCAGCAGTTAAAATTAATTCTAAGCTTAATGGTATAGAGCCATTGAAAATTTTTGACAGAAAATATCTTACTTCATTGGATGCTGGTACAGAAATAGTTCAGATAGGGTATTCCACGGGAACTGCAGGGTTTCCAGTTATTAAGTCTGGAGTAGTTACAACTGTGATTTTACAAATGGGTAAAGCTTTAGATTATGGAATTAAACCAACCTTAAAAGTTCTTCCTGGCTCTTCTTATACTAAAGATGGAGTAATGTTGATAGTATTTAATACTGGTGCAGATCCTGGAGATAGCGGTGGGCCAATTATTGATTTTGAAGGAAATGTAGTTGGAGTTGTTTTTGCTCAAGTGCAGAGTGCTGGGGGAAGTAGAGTTATTGGGACTCAATTAGCAATAAGTATGAGAGAAGTTGAAGTTGTTTGGGATTTATTAAAACTAGGGACAGATACTTCTAATAATTAGTTATTATTTGTTTTTCGATAATATTGCTACTAGATTAGCTCCTGTTTTTTTTTCTGCACTTAAAACGAATTTTTCAAAAATTTTTCTTAATAAACTATTTAAAGGTTTCCAATTTAATATAAAAAATCTATTAATCATTAAACGTCTAATTAATTTTTGAAGAAACCCTATTTTTATAATGTATTTAGCTTCATCTATTTTAAAAAATGGAGATACATGTGTATTAAGAATATCTAAGTTGTAGTGTCTATAATGTTTTTCAGGTATAGGTTTTTTATTAAGAGTAGGAACAGTAATGAGAAATTTTCCTTCATCTTCTAATATCTCTGCAAGGTTATGAATTATTTTAGGAAGTTCTTTTTCTTCAATATGTTCCAAAACCTCCATTGCTACTATAAGATCGAATTTCACATTTTTTATTTCATTAAAATCAGATACTAGTTTTACATTTCCATTTGAACTTTGATTAAATATTTTTGCATAATTTAACGCTTGTTCAGATATATCTATTCCTGTAATTTTAGGGATTCCAGTTTTTTTCATTTCAAGCGTTAATCTTCCATCGCCACAACCAAAATCTAATACATTTTTAGGCTTTAAATCGTTAATAATGTTTTTTACGTAAGTTAGAACACCTAAATACTCTAGGCCATTAAACCACCATTTCCCCAGATGCCAATTTTGTTCATCAATTACTGGAAGATGATGATAGGGGAATTCATATTCTTTTTCTTGAAAATTTTGTCTATCAGTCATATTTTTGGTGGCAACGGTAGGATTTGAACCTACGGCCTAGGCCTTATGAAGACCCCGCTCTAACCCCTGAGCTACGTTGCCAATTGTAATTTATTTTGGATAGGTTATGTTTAGAGCAAATCTATGTCAATGATAAAATGAAATAATAACAAAAAATTGTATTTAGTTTTTGGGATTTTCTCTAAATATTAGGCATATATATATTCACCACTAGCTCCTCCAGCCTTATGCACTAAGTGAATATCTTCTATTTTCATACTTTTATCTAATGATTTGCACATATCAAAAATTGTCAAACATGTTATTGAAACGGCAGTAAATGCTTCCATTTCTACTCCTGTATTCCAATTTGCTTTTACTGTAGAAGTGATTTCTAATCCGGGTAGATCATGATTAGGAACAATATCTATTACAACATTAGAAACTGGAATTGGGTGACACATTGGAATTAGTAGATGGGTCCATTTAGCAGCATTTATTCCTGAAGTTTTTGCTACAGAGAATAAATCTCCTTTTTTCAAGTTCCCTTCTAGTGCAGTATCAAGGGTTTCTTTTTTCATTAATATTTTCCCACTTACTATGGCAATTCTTTCTGTAATGCCTTTAGTTGAAGTGTCTACCATTTGAGCATTACCTTCTTTATTTAGATGTGTTAATTTTTTTTTCTCGATGATTTTTTTTGCTTCTCCATTTGCTATTAGGTCTGCTTCATCGTTAAGTTTGTTTCCAGAGTGACCTTTTACCCAATTCCATTCAATTGTTCTATTTACCACTAAAGAATCTAAGCGATTCCACAAGTCAAGATTAGTATTTCGTTTCCAATTTTTTGTCATAGTGTTAATAACATATTCACTATCTGTAAAAATTTTCACTGAAGAGTTTTCTGGAAATTGTTCTAGTCCTTTTATTACTGCTGTTATTTCCATCTTGTTATTTGTGGTTTTTTCATCACTACCTGAAAGGGTTGTTTTTATATCATTGATAATAATAATAGAGGCCCAACCCCCTGGACCTGGGTTTCCTATACAGGAGCCATCTGTGTAAAGAATATTTTCAGTTTCCATGAAATTTATTTAAAACCTTGAAATTATTTTTTATATAAATCCATAATTTCATTTAATAATTTGATGCCTTCTTCTTTTGGTCTTTGAAAAGAATTTCTTCCTACTATGGATCCAAAAGATCCGCCTTCTGCAACCTGTTGAATTTCTTCTAAGACAGCATCTCTTCCTTTTGCAGGTCCTCCAGAAAAAATAACTATCCTTTTTCCATTAAAAGTAGATTTTACGCAATGTTTTACTCTATCGCTTAGTGTATCAATTTTTAATCCAAATTTTTCTATAACTTTTTTAGCTTCTGGGTCATATATATGATTGTCTGGAGGCTTGATTTTAATTATATTTGCACCCATTTGAGCAGCAATGTGAGCTGCATAAGCAACAACATCTATTGCAGTCTCATCGGCTTTTGCTAATGAACCTCCTCTAGGATAACTCCATACTACAACTGCCAACCCTTTACTTTTTGCTTCGAGTGATAGATTTCTCAATTCGTTGTACATTTTTCCTGATAAATTAGAACCTGGATAAATTGTAAAACCTATAGCAACACACCCTAGCCTCAGGGCATCACTTACTGAAGAGGTAATAGTTTGACAAGGTTCTCCTGTTGAAAGAGAGTCAGCATTATTAACTTTAAGAATTAGAGGAATTTGACCAGCGTATTTTACAGCTCCAGATTCTAAAAAACCTAAAGGGGCAGCATAAGCATTACATCCTGCATCAATAGCTAATTGGAAATGATAATCTGGATCATATCCTTCTGAATTATCAGTAAAAGATCTTATAGGTCCATGTTCAAAACCTTGATCTACGGGAAGAATTACGAGTTTTCCTGTTCCAGATAATTTTCCTGACATAAGTAATTTACTTATATTTCCTAATGTTCCAGGGTTTTCTGAAGAATACCATGATAATATTTCAGATACTTTTTTTGTTAGTGCCATTTTACCGCTCCTATCATTATTTGCATTAATATCATAAATTAGAAAATAATATTTACTTTTCTAATAATATGTCTACTGAAAAATCAAATTTAAAAACATTCTTAAAAGATAATCTTAATTTTTCAAGTCATGAAGGTAAAGCCCTTGCGAAATTAATTTTATCAATTTCTGATGCATCTATAGAAATATCTCAAAATACAAGAAGAGCAGGTTTAACAAATATCCTTGGTTCAGCAAATTCAATAAACGTTCAGGGAGAAGATGTTCAAAAACTTGATTTAATCGCGAATGAAATTTTATTAAAGTTCTTAAAAAATGATTCTGGGTGTGGAGGTTATGCTAGTGAAGAACTTGAAAAGCCAGAATTTTTTAATAATGAAGATTCTAGTTTTTTTGTTGTAGCAGACCCTTTGGATGGATCAAGTAATATCGATGTCAATATGCCTATTGGTACTATTTTTGGAATAATAAGGAAGACTGTTCCAGAAAAGTCAGGATTCATAAGAAGCGGAAGATATTATATTGCTTCAGGATACATTTTATATGGACCTTCAACATTATTAGTTATTGCTTTCAATAATAATGTTAATGAATTTACTTTAGACCCACTAGAGAATAAGTTTTATCTATCTGATGAGAATATTAATGTTCCGATTTCAGGAGAAACCTATTCGATTAATGAAGGTAATTTTGATTCTTGGTCATCTCCTATAAAAAAATGGGCGGAATCTAGGAAAAATTCTTTCAATGAATTAAAAAAATCTAGTTCATTGAGATATGTGGGATCATTAGTAGCAGATGCACATAGAACATTAAAGAAAGGAGGAATATTTGTTTATCCTGCAGACAAAAAAAACCCTAATGGAAAATTGCGTTTAATGTATGAAGCTAATCCATATGCATTGATTTTTGAGTCTGCTAATGGATCTTCGAGTAATGGTGGAGTTAGTATATTGGACATTGAACCAGAAAATTTTCATCAAAGAACCCCATTAATTTTGGGTTCTAAAATTAATGTTCAAAGTTTTCTTTCAGTGAAAACAACTAATAAAAAGAATATTATAAAGCAAAAAAGAATATTTCCATGGAATGAATCAAGTATTTCTAAAATGAGATCAGAGTCTAAAAAAACTATTTTAGAATTTTCAAAGGAATTAAATGTTGAGCAATCTACAGTTAGAAAATGGGAATCAGGGATAATAAAACCTAATAAAAAAAACAGAGAGAAATTAGATGATTATTTGTTGAAAAATTTTCCTAAACTTATTAATAATCCTTTTGAAAACTGATTTTTAACCACCTAATTGATACATTTCAATTTTTTTATTTTTTGAAAGATTTTTCTTTGATCTTAATTCTGAGTACCTATCTGTTCTTTTACTCCAATAATCTTTAATTAATGATTTTATGAAATCATTACTCCTTCCTTTTCTTAATTCTTTTTTCAGATCAAGCCCAGAATTAGAAAAAAGACATGTGACCAATTTCCCATCAGTAGTCAAACGAGATCTTGTACAATTGGAACAAAAAGGATTTGTTACAGAAGAAATTATTCCTATTTCTCCTTTATAAATCCCATTTTCAGAGACAATTGAATATCTATTTGCCACTTCTCCTTTAAATGATGCACTCAGGGGTTTTACAGAGTATTTTGTTTTGATAATTTCTAGAATTTCTTTTGATGATACAACTTCTGATAAATCCCATTTGTTTATGTTTCCTACATCCATATATTCGATATATCTGATTATATTTTTAGTATTTTTAAAATGATCAATTAAACTTAGAATTGAATTTTCATTAATGTTTTTTTTGATTACACAATTAATTTTTATTGGACTTAATCCAGCATTTGAAGCTGATTCAATCCCTGAAAGAATTTTGGATATTTTCAGGTTTCTACCGTTTATCTGATTAAAAATTTTTTGATCCAATGTATCCAAGCTCACCGTAACTCTTTTTAATCCAGATTTAACTAATTCTTCAACTGATTTTTCTAGCAAAAAACCATTAGTTGTAAGTGATATATCGGAAATATTTTTTATTGAAGTTAGTTGATTGATTAATATGGACAAGTCTTTTCTTAAGAGAGGCTCTCCTCCAGTAATTCTGATCCTAGTTACTCCTAATTCAGCAAATATTTTTGTTAATCTAGTAATTTCTTCAAAAGTAAGAATTTTTTCCTTAGGTAAAAATTTATATGATTCCCCATATATTTCTGCGGGCATACAATAAGAACATCTGAAGTTACATCTATCTGTTACAGAAATTCTTAAATCTTTTATAGGTCTATTGTATTTATCTGTAAGTGACATTTTAAAAAATATTTATTTCTTCCAGTAAAGGGATTATTTTTTTTATTGTTTGTCCCCTGTGACTTATTTTATCTTTTTCAAAATCTTTTAGTTGAGCATTGGTTTTGTTAAATGTAGAATTTATAAAAATCGGATCATATCCAAAACCGTTACTCCCTTCTTTTTTTAAAGATATTGAACCTGAGAGTTCAGATTTGAAAATTTTAGGTTTATTTATTTTTATACTTGAGCCTGCAATTGCTACTACACAAACAAATTTAGCATCTCTTTGATTTTCTGGAATGTTTTGCATTTCATTTAGTAGATATTCATTTCTTTCGTTGTTACTTAATCTTTCTCCCCCATACCTTGCCGATTTTACTCCAGGTTTTCCATCAAGTGCTAAAATTTCTAGTCCGGAGTCTTCTGAGATCAAGATGTTTTTTTTAAGTTCACCTTTTTTATTTAATAATTCAAAATAATAATGTAATTTTTGTTTAGCATTTTCTTCAAATGTGGTTCCGGATTCTTCTGCTATTTGAGAAATGCCAAAATATTTCAAATCGACTACTTTAAAATTTTTCATCCTATTACTTAAATTTCTTTTAAATTCTTTTATTTTCCCTGAATTATGGGTGGCAAGTATAATCATATTTTTTATATTCTGGATTTTTACATCATATTTCAAAAATTCATGATATAAATATTATTAATTATTGATAACTATAAAAGTTAATGTTATACATAGTTTACCTATAAACTAAAATTATAGATTTATCGTACAAAAAAATAAGTAGGTTTCTTATAGGGTAAAGAATTAATCCTATGCATCAGAAAATATTTTCAAAAAGTCGAATAAAAATTTTTATAGGTTTTACCGGACTATTTTTTCTTATTTTGAATGGTTGTTTTCCTCATCATCCTCAGTCAACTTTTAATACACAAGGCCCAGTAGGATTAGAACAAGAACGGCTTTTTATTTTAATGTTTTGGTTAGCAATCGCAGTGTTTGCGATTGTTCAATCTGTTTTAATTTATGTTCTGATTAATTTTAAAAGAAGGGAGTATCCTATTCCTGGTACAGATATAAGAATTCCTGATGTTCCTCCAAAACAAGTACATGGAAATACAAAATTAGAGATAATTTGGACAATTATTCCAGTATTTTTACTAGCAGCAATTGCTGTTCCAACTGTACAGGCTATTTACTCTACAGCAAAGCCTCCAATTTCTGAAAATGTATTTGAGCAACCACTTGAAATAGAGGTGGTAGGACACCAATGGTGGTTTGAATTTAGATATATAGATGAAGGGATAGTCACGGCCAATGAATTATATATTCCTACCGGAAGACCAGTTAATATTCAACTAAAATCTCAGGATGTGATTCACAGTTTTTGGATTCCAAAATTAGCTGGAAAAGTTGATTTAGTGCCAAACAATAATAATAGTATGTGGATTCAAGCAGATACTCCTGGCGATTATTCTGGGCAGTGTGCTGAATTTTGTGGTATAGCTCATGGACGAATGAGGTTCAGGGTACATGCTGAAACTCCAGAAAACTTCGATAAATGGTTAGAAAGTATGAGAACCCCTCCTGTGCCTTTCGCAGGAGAAGGTTATGGGTTGTTTTTAGCTAATTGTAGTATGTGTCATACTATTGATAGTTATACTTCTGGATCTTATGAGAGAGAGGTGAAAATTCAAGATGAAAGATGGAGTGATTGGTATTCTGATCCTGAAGGAGCGGTAAGGGTATCTGCTCCAAATCTTACACATTTAGCAATGAGAACTACTATTGGATCTGGAGAACAAGAATTAAATCGAGAAAATTTAATCAAATGGATTGAAGATCCATCTTATTTTAAAGAAGGAACTAGAATGCAAGAAGTTGCTCAGCTTTATGAAGGCAAAAAAGCGAAATTAAGTGGGAGTGAAATAGAAGCTATTACAGATTACTTACTTTCTCTAGCTCCTCCTCAACTAGAATCTTCTTCTACTCAATTGGAAACTGAACTTGTTTCTAAAGAATGGGATTCGCCCGAAGAACAAGGAGAATATTTATTCACATCTTATGGATGTGCTAGTTGTCATTCTATTGATGAAGATGAAACTAAGATTATAGGCCCTGGTTTATGGGATATTTATGAAAAATCAGTATCTAAAGTTGAAGGATTATCAGCAGAAGAATATTTAGAACAATCTATTAGATACCCTAATGAATATATTGTTGAAGAGTATCCAGAAGGAGTGATGCCTCTAATTTTTGAAAATTTACCAGCAGAAGAGATAGAATCTCTTATAGCTTATCTAAAAACTTTAAGTAAGAAGTAATGATTAAGGAGATAAATAATTGACTACTTTGAAGTACCCAACATTTATACCAAGACCTAAAGAAGAATACTCTGGTTTTTTGGGTACTATTTGGTCTTGGATAACTACTGTAGATCATAAAAAAATAGGTACATTATATGGAATAACAGCATTTATTTGGTTTTTGGTAGGTGGAATTGAAGCTCTTTTAATTAGATTACAGTTGTATGCTCCTGAAGCAAAAGTATTGTCTCCAGAAGTTTATAATCAAGTGTTTACAATGCATGGAACAACTATGATATTTCTAGTCGTAATGCCATTGAGCGCTGCTTTTTTCAATTGGATAGTTCCCTTACAATTAGGTGCAAGAGATGTTGCTTTTCCTAGACTTAATGCATTTAGTTATTGGACTTTTCTTTTCGGTGGTATTTTATTAAATTTAAGTTGGATTTTTGGTGAAGCCCCTAATGCGGGATGGTTTGCATATGCGCCTAACAGTAGTTTTCCTTACAATCCGGGTTATGGTGTAACATTTTGGATAATAGGTTTGCAGGCTTTAGGTGTAGCTAGTCTAGCAGCAGGATTTAATTTTTTGGCGACAATAATAAATTTAAGAGCCCCTGGAATGACTTTTTTCAAGCTACCTGTATTTATTTGGATGACTGCAGTGGTTAATGTTTTGATAGTACTAGCATTTCCAATTATTACTGTAGCTCTTCTACAATTAATGTTTGATAGGCAATTTGGAACTAATTTTTTTAATGCAGTTCAAGGTGGAGACCCAGTGATGTGGCAACATTTATTTTGGTTATTTGGTCATCCTGAAGTATATATTTTGATTTTACCAGCGATGGGAATAGTTTCTGAAGTCCTTCCAACGTTTTCTAAAAAACCTTTGTTCGGATATTCATTTATAGTATTTTCTGGAATTGGAATAGGTTTCTTGGGATGGTTTGTTTGGAGCCACCATATGTTTACAGTTGGCTTAGGGCCTGCTGCTAATTCTGCTTTTGCAATATCTACTATGCTTATTGCTGTTCCTACGGGGGTGAAAATTTTTAACTGGATTGCTACCCTTTGGGGTGGCTCTATAAGAATTAATTCTTCTTTGTTATTCTCTGTTGGTTTTATTGCTATGTTTGTTATAGGTGGATTAAGTGGAGTTACTCATGCATCTCCTCCTTCTGATGCTCAACAACAAGATACTTATTATGTTGTAGCTCATTTCCATTATGTGTTATTTGGAGGTTCTATATTAGGGTTATTTTCTGGAATATATTATTGGTGGCCAAAAATGACTGGAAGAATTTTAAATGAAAAATTAGGTGTTGCTCATTTTCTCGTTACTTTAATAGGTTTCAATGTTACTTTTTTCCCAATGCATTGGCTTGGAATGGATGGAATGCCAAGAAGAGTATTTACTTATCCAGAAGGTATGGGATGGGATTTAAGTAATTTAATTTCTACTATAGGAGCTTTTTCTATTGCATTAGGAACTCTGATTTTTATATTTAATGTGTTTTTCTCTACCCGAGGACCCAAGAATGCTGGAAATGATCCTTGGGATGCTAGAACTTTAGAATGGACAATTTCTTCTCCTCCACCCCATTATAATTTTGCTGAAATCCCTGAGGTAAAATATAGAGATGATTTTTGGTTTAAAAAATATCCTGAGTTGGCTCATGGAGAAGTCTCAGGAGCTTCAGCTTCTGAAGTAAACAATGATGATGACCATCATGTAGAAATGCCAGATTTGTCTTACTACCCATTTTTCCTATCATTGAGCATAGTCTTAATTTTAGGAAGTTTATTGGATCTTTCTTGGAATGGAAGTTGGTATATTGCTGGTTTAGGAGTTCTAATGTTTGTATGGTCGTTGTTAGGTTGGAGCTTTGAGCCTGTAAATGAAGAAACTAGTAATCAAAAGGATCATTAAATGTCAGAAGTAGTCGCTGCACATGATGAAGCTCATCACAATTCTACCGGTATAGATACACGAAAATTACTAATGTGGTTATTTTTGGGCTCAGATTGTTTATTTTTTGGGTCATTTATTGCAACTTATTTAGTTTATAGGAACAGAAGTCTAGTGGGCCCATATCCAAGTGAAATTTTAGATATCCCTCTTACAACAATCAGTACTTTTGTACTTTTAATGAGTTCATTGGCTATGGTTTTAGCTTTAAATTACACTCAAAGAGATAAGCCTGTAGCTGGACGTTATTGGACTCTTGCTACAGCATGTTTAGGAGCAATATTTTTAGGATTCCAAGTATATGAATTTAATCATTTCGTCAACTTAGGGCTTACTCCAAAAACTAATATGTTTGGAACTACATTCTTTGTTCTGACAGGTTTTCATGGAGCTCATGTTACTTTTGGTGTTTTATGGTTATTAACTTATGCATTTAGTTGTTTAACTACTTCTTTAAAAGAAAGAGCAATTTTAATCCTTTCTATAATTGGATTTTTAATGATTTTTTTCGCTGCTTTAATGTCTGATTGGTTACATGTTATTCCTCATGTTCCATTTAATACTGTTATGGCAATTGGTGGAGCAGGAGCATTAATTTTACTTATTTCTATGATTCTTTTACGTAAAACTTCTACTCCAAAAGGTGTAGCAGTATCACAATCTATGAACTTAGAGCTTTCTGGTTTATATTGGCACTTTGTAGATATAGTTTGGATAGTAATTTTTACAATAATATATTTAGTATCAGCAAAAGATGTAGCTCCGATAATAGGAATGTAATTTATTTAATATGAGTCTTATAAAAAAAATAAAACAAATTTGGATAAATACCATGTTTCATGGAACTAAGACTTATTTTGATTTACCCAAAAATGAATATGATATACCTAATCCACAACATGAAGGTCCTTTTGGCTCTTCATTAAGTAAGTCTATTTCTCTTTTTAAAAAACTCACACGATCTGGAGGACATGGGTCTCCCGCATTTTATCTCATTATAGGAGTAATTTTATCAATTCTTACATACATTGAATTTGCAATATTTTATGTAGAATCATTGGGTGTATTAATGATACCTATATTAATTATTTTATCTTTAGGAAAATTTATATTAGTAGTAGCATTTTTCATGCATCTTAGGTTTGACAATAAATTGTTAACTTATATTTTCTTCTCAGGATTTGTGTTAGCAATTCTTATCTTTTTAATTTTGATGATATTGCAAGCATTTTAATCAGATAATATCTGGATGCAATATTGATTATTGTTAGATAGCCAATTAAGTAAAACTTCATCTGACAGATTCTTCAAATGAAGAACGTCTACCCATGCATCAGTTAATATTGATTGAAGTTGTCTTAGTGTAAGAGGTTTATTTTTATTTAATAGAAAAGTTTTAAATATAGCTTCTCCTAATGTATTTCCTGGTAAAATAAATAATACTGATTCTTTTTTTATTTTAGAGCAAATAGATAACAATTCGGATAATTTCATATTCATCATTTCTTCTTCTGGAACTTTTCCTATTTCATTAAGCCTAGAAGCAATCATGTATTGGAAAGATAATCCTTGCTCTTCAAGAAGGTTTTGATTTATCTGAAATTTAGGTTCATTATTTTTTATTGTTGATTTTTTCTTTTTTTCTTTTGGCATTTTTCCACTTTATTACAACAGATTTAATTTTATTATATAAAAGATTTTAAAATTAAGACTTTTACCTGATCTCCCTTTTTTAAAATTTTTTTATTTTCTGGGCAGATTGCAAGACCGTTCGCATTAATCATTGAGCTTAAAATATGAGAATTCTGATTTCCTGAAAGTTTAGCTAAGTACCCTTGATTTGGATTTCCTTGAACGTTAACTCTAGCATAGACTCTTCGATTGTCATAGTTAATAATAGGATCGTTTAAAGTAGCTGTAATCTCTTTTCTAAATATTTGATTCTTTCCAATCATGGTTTTAATCACAGGGCTTACAAATATCTCAAAACCTACTATAGCGCTTACAGGGTTTCCTGGAAGGCCGATATGGGGAATTTTTTTATCTTTATAATTTAGTAATCCAAAGGTTAAAGGTTTTCCTGGACGCATTTTCACAGACCAAAAATTCATTTTGCCCATTTTCTTAAGAGTATCTTTCACAAAATCGAAGTCACCTTTTGATACACCAGCAGTAGTAATAATCAAGTCGCTATTTGAGCATTCCAAAAATGCATTTTCTAGAGATTTTTTATTATCAGGAACTATTTTTTTAATATCAGGAATTCCTCCGTTTTGAATTACTTGGGAATAAATAGAATAACTATTTGAATCATATATTTGACCAGGTTTTTTCTTTTGACCTGGTGAAACTAATTCATCTCCTGTTGAAATAATTGAAATTAGAGGTTTTCTAAATACTTTTATATATTCTATTCCTAAAGATGCAATAAGACCGATATTAGAGGCATTTAAAGTAGATCCTATAGATAAAATCTTTTGATTCTCTTTAATATCTTCGCCTATATATCTGATATTCTGTCCACTAGTTAATTGTTGATATATTTTCACTTTCTTTTGATTGATTTTAGGAAAGTTAGTATATTCAAAAGGTATCACAGCGTCGCATCCTTCAGGAATAGCTGATCCAGTCATTATTCTTACAGAATTTCCTTGAGTTAGCTTATTTGTTGGAATTTTTCCTGCAGGTATTGTTTCTTGGATTTTAAGAATAATAGGATTCTTTTTTGATGCATTGGAAGTATCATTTGAAATGACTCCAAATCCATCCATTGCTGAATTATTAAATTCAGGAATATTTTTATTAGATATAATGTCTTCTGCTAAAATATATCCTGTGCTTTTGATGATAGAAATATTTTCTTTCTCTAAACGGTTGATTTTAGATAGGATTTTTTGTTGAGCAGTTTCTACGCTTAACATATCTGGATCATCAGGATGAATATGATGATTTTCATGTTTTTGTGGGTTATTCAAACTAACCTCTTAATTCTGCACCAAATTTTTTATTTAAATTTTTCAATGCCTTATTTTCAAGACTTTGAATTTGCTCACTAGTAAGAGTATTTTTATCTGATGAAATGATTAGCCTTATTCCTAATGATTTTTTATTTTTAGGTAAATTTTTTGATTGAAAAATATCGAAGATTTCTACATTTTTGATATTTTTAATGGGCTTAATTTCATTAAGTATTTCTTCAGCTAAAACTGATTTGTCTATTATCAAATCAAGATCTCTAGTTGATTCAGGAAGCCTGCTAAAACTTTTATATGAAATTGGTTTAGTTATTTTATGGAAGTTTTTGATAAAATTATTTAATTCCAATTCAAAAATGACAATTTCTTCATTTTTTATGTCGAATTTTCTTAGTATTCTAGAATCAATTTTGCCTATTTTACCCAATTGTATTTTGTTGGAAATTATATTAAAACATTCTCCATCAATAAAATTTTTTTCTTTAGTTAATTGAAGAGAAAGAGGTAATTGAAATTTCTTAAAAAGATATTGAATAGTTCCTTTTGCATCAAAAAAATCTAATTTTCTTGATTTAGACCATAAATTTTCCTGAGAATCACCCACGAAAGCACCACATATGACATCTTTTATATTGGGTAGATCATTATTTTGTTTTTCGAAAACACTACCTAATTCAAAAATTTTCAGAGGTTCTCTCCATATTCTTATATTTTTACTTACGGCTTTTAAAATTCCTGATCTAAGAGAAAATCTAAGATATTCAAAATCACGGGACATAGGATTTAAAATCTTTACTAATTTTTCAGAATTTTCTGATTCAATTGTCAATAATTGAGATTCTTTTGAATCTGCTGAATAACTTATAATTTCTTGCATTCCTGATTCAACTAAGATATCTCTAATTTTTTCTCTAATGTTAAAATAATCATTAGGTTCCCATTGTGGTATTTGTCCCGAGAGAGATGATACAGGTATTTTTTCATAACCTATTATTCTTGCTAATTCTTCACATATATCTTCTGGAATTGAAACATCTTGTCTCCAATAAGGGACAGTAATATCCAAATCTTTATTTGAGGTTTCATTTATTGAAAAACCTAAGCTTATCAAAGTGTTTTTTATAGTTTCTTGATCAAAATTAACTCCAAGCAGATTATTAACTTTTTCTTTTTTAAGTGTAATTTTTTTAGATTTGTTTTTATCTTTTATCCATAAATCCTGTACTGCCTCTTCTAAATTTCCACCAGCTATTTCAATAATTAAATCTATAGATTTCTTTATTGCATATTCACATAATTTAGGATTCAAACCTTTTTCAAACCTTAAAGTTGCTTCTGTTTTCATACCAAGATTTTTTGCACTTTGGCGGTTGTGTGTACTATCGAAACAAGCTGATTCAAGAAATATATTTTTTGTGTTTTCAGTAATTTCTGATTCTTTTCCACCCATTACTCCTGCTACAGCAATAGGTTTTTTTGAATCAGATATGACAACAACATCATCTAGTTTCCTAGTTTCATTATCAATTGTTAAAATTTTTTCATCTTTTTGAGATTTTCTTACATTAATATTAGATCCCTCAATAAATTGGAAATCAAATGCATGAAGAGGCTGTCCTAGCTCAAACATTACTAAATTGGTTATATCTACAATATTGTTTACCGGTTTTTCTCCTATTTTTAATAATTTTTCTTTTATCCATTCTGGAGAGTTTTTAACAGTTACTCCTTTAATTAATGCACCCATATATCTTGAACAAATATTTTTGTTTTCTATATTTAAAGTAAAACTTTTTTTATTAGTATTAGGAACAAGAGATTCTACTCCATTGAGGTTTATTTTTAATTTTTCTCCTGTAATTGCACTTATCTCTCTTGCTATTCCTAATATTGAGAAACAATCAGATCTGTTCGGGGTTATATCAAGATCAAAAATAGTATCATTTAAGATGTTTTTTAATAGTGTTCCGATAGGCTCTTTGCCGTCTACTTCATAAATACCTTGATGGTCTTCGCCGATTCCTAATTCAAGAGAAGAGCATATCATTCCATTAGACACGATATTTCTTATTTTAGCTTTTTTTAAGTTCTCCATTCTTTCTGTTTTGGGATTAAATAACATAGATCCTATGGGAGCAAATGCAACTTTTTGTCCTAAATATAGATTATTGGCCCCACAAACTACCTCTACATTAGAAGATCCTGTGTTTACAGTAACAATATTTAATTTATCTGCATTTGGGTGAGGATCGATTTTTTTTACTTCACTAACAATCACACCCTCCCATTCGCCAATATTTTGTATGTTTGACACTTCATTTCCTGCAAGAGTTAAAAGGTGAGCTATTTCTTCTGGAGATAACTTAATATCTATATATTCATTTATCCAAGACAAAGGTACTTTCATATTTTCCTTTAAAATTGAGATAAAAATCTCATATCGTTTCCATAAAAATGTCTAATATCATCTATTCCATGGCGAATCATAGCTATTCTTTCTACTCCAACTCCAAATGCAAATCCAGAATATTTTTCAGGATCATATCCAACACTTTCTAAAACTTTTGGATGAACCATGCCTGCTCCTAGAATTTCTATCCAATCATTATTCCAGTCTATCGACATATCTACTCCAGGTTCTACAAATGGAAAATAATCACATCTAAATCTAATTTTTCTTTCTGAGCCAAATATTTTTCTAGCAAAGTCATACAATGTTCCTTTGAGATCAGTAAAATTCAAGTTAGTATCTATAGCTAAACCTTCTATTTGATTAAAATGCCATTCATGAGTTGAATCAGTTGCTTCATATCTATAACATTTTCCAGGTATTACTACTCGAATTGGTGGATCATTTTTTTCCATAATTCTTGCTTGCATTGGAGAAGTATGTGTTCTGAGTAACATTTTTTTCCCTTCAATTTCTTCTTCATCAATCCATAAAGTGTCCCACATATCTCTAGCAGGATGATTTTTTGGAATATTTAGCAGATCAAAATTATATAAATCCCATTCAACTTCAGGGCCTTCTTGAATTTGGAACCCTAATGAAGAAAATGCTGAGCAAACTTCTCTAATTGTTTGAGTTACTGGATGAAGTCTTCCTATATTTGGAATTCTACCTGATAGAGAATAATCAAAAGATCCAAGACTTGATTTTTGATTATTCTTAATAATGTTTTGTTTTTCTTCAAATAAATTTCCTAGAAATTTTCTGATTTTATTTGCTTCAGAGCCTATAGCAGGCCTTTCTGAAATATCATAGTTCTTAATATCTCTTAAAACATTTGTGAGAAAAGATTTACGTCCTAGATATTTAATTTTCCACTCTTCTAAATCTTGAGCTTGATTAATTTTTTCAATATCAATTTCAGCGATTTTTTTAAAATCACTTAATTCGCTAAAAACAAGTTTACTTTTTGAATCTTTCAAATTCATAATTCTCCAAATTTAAAGAAAGATCTCCACACTTTAGGAAGATGTATTTTTAGTGTAACAAAACCTTCTTATAATAATTAGTATTCAATAGAATTTATATTATTATAAAAGCAGGTATAGAATAATCTATATAATTTAGTATTTACTTGTTCAATTAATATAGTTTAAATTTTAAATATCATTTGAACTAGAATTAAATATAAATTAGTTGAAAAAAATAAGATTAATTAGTAATATAATATTAAGTTGGATTAAGTTTGAATAATTCAACATTTTGCCGGTGCTAAAATTAGATCAAGGAGGTCAGGCATGAAACTCACTGCTTACAGTGTAAAATTGAAGAAGGTTGTAGAAATTGCAAATCCTCAAATTGTAACTATGAAGAATGGCAGAAAAGCTGTTCAAGGAGTCGCTGCAGAGGACCCTTCATCAAAAGTATTCAGGATTTTAAGTGACAAAGATGTTGCAGAGGTAGAAAAGCAGATAGGTTAAATTATTCTAAAATTTTGTCTATTAATAATTTCTCGAAAAAAGCGACTTACTTTCTAGTAAGTCGCTTATTTTTTAATTTGTAGTTATGGAAAAAGGTTATGGAAAAAGTTCAATTAGGAAACACAGGTTTAAATGTTAGTAGGCTAGGAATAGGTCTATCAGAAATAGGGTCAAGCGATGAATCCGTTGCTAAAGAGGTGTTAATTAATGCATTTAATTCAGGAATAAATTTTTTCGATACCTCTTCTTGCTACAACAGAAGTGAAGAATTTTTTGGAAAAACTATGTCTTCTAATAGAGATGAGATAATTTTGGCTTCAAAATGTGGTCATGCCTCAAGATTTGATAGTAGTCTGAAAGATTGGAGTTATGAGGGGGTTAAGTTAAGCATTGAAAGAAGTTTAAAACTATTAAGAACTGACAGATTAGATTTGATACAGATTCATTCATGCACACTTAAAGAATTAGAAGAGGGAGAAACTTTCCGAGCAATGAGTGAGGCCAAAGAAGAAGGAAAGGTATTGTGTTTAGGTTTTAGCGGAGATAACGAAGCAGCAATTTGGGCTGCAAAAAGTGGTCTTTTTGAAACAATACAAACAAGTTTTAATCTAGTAGAGCAAAAAGCTAGATACGAACTTTTTCAAATTATAAAAGATAACAATATAGGGCTTATAGCAAAACGACCTATAGCAAACGGGGCATGGAGAGCTTTAGAAAATCCGCATGTTCATTCTGCTCCTTCAAATTATGCAGAAGAGTATTATAAGAGAGCACAAATCATTGGTGAATCAGGCATATTAGAAGATGAGCCTGATGATAGAATATTAACTTCAATGGGGTTTGTATTTGATTTCAAAGAAGTAAATGTAGGAATAATTGGAACCCAAAACCCTAGTCATTTAAAAAATAATGTAGATACATTCAACAATTCTCTGCCTATAAGTAAAAAAACAATTAATGAACTTTGTGAAAGATACGATAAA
>MDTE01024267.1_pt1 | contig 35289 bp, 25 predicted proteins | sample 811231 | NCBI WGS metagenome assembly MDTE01 (sample SAMN05326651, study PRJNA326480) | marine metagenome | isolation source: seawater | place: Indian Ocean: Red Sea | collected 2010
ATCCGAATTCGACGTCTTCGCGAGCGCGCGCGCGCGAGATTCGTCGACGGCGTCGATGACGAGACGACCGTCGGCGTCGTGTTCGACGCGCGCGCGAGGCGCGAGCCGCGACGACGACGATGGGGTAGCGTCCGCGCGAGACATGATGTGACGGCGGCGGCGCGAAACGGTTCGCCGCGCGCGACCGACGCGAAGACTCGCTCGCGTTCGTCGCCGTTCGATTCCATCGTCTTCCGTTCTATTCTATTCCGCCGCGGTGATCCGTGGGGGTTCTCCGTTGGATTCACGCGCGAGCGGGGGTGCACGCAAAGGCGCGCACGGGATCGCCGGCGTGCGCGCGCTCGGCGTCGGCGAAGAGAAATTTGGGCGAGGACGCGTCCGCGCGCACCTCCTCGACGACGCTCGTGACGTCCACGGGGTGCAAACGCGCGCGTTCGAGCGCGTGAATGAGCGCTTCCATCGTCTCCTCTTGACGCACGGCGCTCAGGATGAGCGCGCACGGGGCGGAGGCGTACGCGTCGGCGAGTCTCGAGCGCGCGGCGGCGGCGGCGAGCGTCTCGAGCGGCGTCCGCTCGTTCTCATCATCGCTCGGCGTCGCCCCCAAGAGCGCGCCGATCGCGCGCACGAGTCCCGGAATGAGCGTCGGGTCGTACGAACAATCCGCCGCGAGCACGAAATCCGCGCGCATGTTCCGCATGACGTCGACGTCGGCGCGTTCCCAATCCAGCGCGCGAATCGACGCCTCCAACGCGTCGCCCTCGTCGCCTCGCGTCACCACCGGCGCGTCCAAATCGTCCACGCGCACGCGATACGTCGCGAAGTCACCGTCCATCTCTCTGTTCACCTCCAGATTCATTCGTAAATTCTCCAACGCGCGCGCGTCTCGATCCGTCGCGCACAACGCGCGAGGCGCCGCTCGACACAGCGTCGTCGCCGTCGTTCCCGTCCCACTTCCGAGCTCGACCACTCGTCTGTCGCGAACCAACCTCGCGCCCACGTCCGACATGACGAATTCACTCGCCGTGAACCCGGCGGACCACGCGAACGCGCCCGTGGATCCCGCCAACGCGTTCGTCTGCGTTCTCGCGCGCTGGGCGTCGACGACGCGCGTCCCCAACGCCGTCTCGGGACGTCTCTCTCTCGCCTCGATCGCCCCGGCGCGCGCCTCCGTCGCGTCGAACAGATACGCTCTGTGTCTCCACCCCTCGGCGAATTCACGCGCCGTCAACCCCTCGGCGTCGTCGTCCGCGGTCTCTCTCGTCGTCGTCGCCGTCGCCGCCAAGTCGTCGCGCGTCTCGCCGTCGCCGCGTCCCTCCCGCGCCTCCCTCTCGATCCTCTTACACGCCTCGCGCGCTACGCGCACGGCATAGGACGACGAACGCGTCAACGCCATCGATGATCGAAGCGCGCGCGCGAGCGTCGCCTGCGCGCGCGCGTCGAGCGTCGATGAAGATGATGGTGATGTCGATGATGACGATGCAGATGACGCGCGAATCGCCTCCTCGACGACGAGTCTCGGATCCAACTGCGCCAGCGCCAGCGCGAGCACGCGCGCGAAGACGCTCTCGTCCGCATCTCCGTCCTCGAGCGTCATCAAATCGTCGTGCACGCGCGTCGCGAGGTGATGATGAACGAATCATCGAATCATCACGCAATCATCGCATCATCCGTAGACGCCGACGCGCGCGTCGTCATCGATCGCCCACCTCGCGCGCGCGCCTCCACATGTCGCCCACCACCGCGCTCGACGCCTTGGCGCGATCGCTCGGCGTCGACGTCGGCGTCATACCGCTCTACATCGCCCGCGCGCTCGTCACCGCGGTCATCATTCATTTCATCTTCGCGCGCACATCGTCGCGCGGTGGCGCGAGCACGTCGACCGCGAGCACAAAAAAAACAAAAATCGATCCACGAACGCCGTACACGCGAGACGAGATCGCGAGACACGCGTCCGTGGACGATCTGTGGGTCATCATCGACGACAAGGTGTACGACCTCACCGACTACGTCGACGAACATCCGGGCGGCGTCGACGCCATAGCGAAGAACGGGGGAGGGGACGCCACGGAAGGGTTCAAGGGGCCGCAACATCCATCGAGAGTGTTTGATATCGTGGAGGAGTATCGCGTGGGCGTCTTGGCGAGAGAGTGAACGGGGCGCGAGGGCACGGAACGGCGCGCGTTGTATCTCGGCGAGACGACCGCGCGCGCGACGCCGACGACGAGAGAGTGCGCGCGTTCGAGAGGGGAACGCGTTCGACGCGTCGTCGCTCGATTCCCGACGATTTTCGAGATTTCATGTCGTTGTAACTCGCGCGTCACGCGTCACGCACGCCACGCGTCGTCCCGAGCCGTTCCGAACCGCGTCGTCCCGAACCGTCCCCGCGCGCGCGAACCGCGAGAAAAACGTCGACGTCACTTCTTCGCGACGTCACGCGCGCGCGCGCGACTCGCGAGCGAGCTCGACGACGACGACCGGAAGATCGAACGGTGCCGAGACGATTCCCACCGCGCGTCGAGGCGACTCGTGCGCGCGCGAGGACGACGGCGAGGATGACGTCGACGTCATCATTCGCGGCGGCTCGATCGATGTCGACGATTCGAACGGCCTCGCGCGACGCCGAGGGCGCGAGGAGACGCGCGCGTTCGATGGAAACGCGGGTTCTGCGTCGATCGTCGACGTCGCGCGGGTGTCGCGTCGGTGGACGAGAGGGAGACGTCGTGGGATGGACTCGAGGGAGGTGGACGACGGCGCGCGCGGGACGGACGCGCGACGACGGCGAACGCGACGACGGCGACGCGATCGAGGACGCGAATGCGGAGAATACGACCGTGGAACGCGATTCGGAGCTCACGCAAGGGATGATCGACGCCATGAACGCGCGTAAGGCGAGGAAACGTCGCGATGAAGGCGCGCAACAATCGACGGGCGGGTTGGAGGACGTCAACCCGGTGGCGCTGGGACGAAAATCGCGCGCGGCGTTTAATCAAGTGTTCAAGCGTTTGGCGTCGCTCACGTCCATTCCGGGACAGAGTGGATCGGTGATGGACGAAGGGACGCTGGATGCGGGGGTGTACGACGAGGAACTGCTGAGTGGGAGTTCGGTGGGGGAGTACGAGACGCCGAACGCCAAGTTTACGACGGTGCTCGTGACGGGGGCGACGGGACGGGTGGGACGCGTGTTGATTCGTAAGTTGCTCCTGCGTGGATACACCGTCAAGGCGCTCGTTCGACGAGAGAGCGACGTGGAGAAGTTACCGGGTCTCGTGCGAGTCATCGTCGGCGATGTCGGGGATAAGGAGACGATTCAAACCGCCGCGGCTGGGGTGAACAAGGTGATTTACTGCGCGAGCGCCTCGACGCGCGTGACGAGCGATTTGTTCAACGTCGACGTCGAGGGCGTGAAGAACGTCGTGTCGTGCATGCAAGATTACTACCACAAACTCGCGTCGAGACGCGCGGGGAGAAGCGCGAAATCCAAGGTGATGTTGACGAATTTTAAACATCCGACGGCGTACGAGACGTGGACGACGAGCGACGACGCGGGGGCGGGAGGCGCGGGCGATTCTGATGGACGATGGGCCGCCGCGGCGGAGATGCAGCGCGTGAATTTCGATCCGTTGTATCCGGAGGATGAGGAGAAACCGTATAAATTCGCCACGTTTAACGGATTCATCACCAGTCGCGCCGTCAAGGCTGAAATCGCCGCGTCGGTGGATGCGTTACAAGCCGACGTCGATTACGCCACCATGGAGGGTTTACTCTTCCGATTAAAGGGCGACGGGAAGCGGTACAGCGTCATGCTCACGCAAGACGACGGGCAGAGGTTTCGATTCTCCTTCAACACCACGGGTGGATGGCAGGTGATTCGCATGCCCTTTCACAAATTCGTCAACGAGGGCGAGACGTCGTGGGGCGCCGACGGCGAGGCGACGCTCGATTTATCGCGCGTGACGGAGATTGGCGTTCGGTTCGACGCGAAAAAGAATCAGCGCGACGTCTCCATGACGGAAGTCATGAGTGGGAGCAATAACATGTTCAATCTCACCCTCGAGTACGTCAAGGCGATTCCTCGCGGCGAGGAGCCGGATGTCATCTTGGTGTCGTGTTTCGGCGCCGGTTTGGAGGAGGGCGAGGAGAGAGAGCGCGTGCTCAAGATGAAACGCGACGGCGAGCGCGTGTTGCGAAATTCTGGGGTCGGATACACGATCGTTCGACCGGGTGAACTCGTGGACGAGGCCGGGGGCGGGAAGGCGTTGGTGTTTGATCAATCGGAACGCATCAACACGCCGATTTCGTGCGCCGACGTCGCCGACGTCTGCGTCAAGGCGATGCACGACGAACAGGCTCGCAATCGCTCGTTCGACGTCGGATACGAGTACGAGAGCACCGAGTCCGAGTACGAGTTGATCACGCAGGTGAAGAGCAGTAAGAATGGTAATTACCTCACCCCGGCGCTCGAGTCGCTCGAGAGAAACACGTAGCCCGTCGCGCCAACGTGAATGTAAGATGACGCGACGACGATTGATTGATTACGTTTGGATACGCGCGTATACCCTTTGACTACACCACTACATCACACCCACGCGCGCGCGCTCGTCTACCTCACGACGTCGCCCCCTTGAGCTGCGGTCGCGCGACGCCGAGTAAAGATTCATTCTCCTCGACGTATCTCTGCAAGAGACGCTCCGCCGCCGCCGCCGCGAGCTCCCTCCCCTCCGCGCGTCCACCCTCGGCGTATTCGCGCAATTTCTTCGCGCACAGCACCACCCCATACATCGCCCGCACGTCTCGCCCGTTGGTGAAATCCAACGCCGCGGCGAAATGATTCTTCGCGTCCCTCAGATTTCTCTCGCCCCCCATCGAATACAACGTCTCCGCGCAGCGTCTGTGCGCGCTCGGATCGAACGGCATCGCGCACATCACCTCCTCGTAACAAAACAACGCCTCCTCGTACGCACATTTCACCGCGTGCGCGCGTCCGAGCTCCAACCACCCCCGTTCATCCCCTCCGTACCGTTCCGCGTACTCCGTCAGCGCGCGCAGCGCGCCGTCGTCGTCGCCCGCGCTCTTCTTCGCCGCGACGCGCGCGCGCGACGCTCGTCCATCCGCGTCTCCATCTCTCGACGACTCGATCTCACGTAGTATTTTCTCCGCTTCCTCCCCGTCTCCTCTCGCCATCGCCATCGCGCACCGCGCGAACCTCGCGCGTCTCGACGTCTCGCCGAAGCGCGCGCCGAGCGCCGTCGCCAACGCGTCGCCCGCCGTCGTCTCCCCCGCGTCCGCCAACGCCCACACCCCTCGCTCCGCTCGCGCGTGCGCATCGCGCGCGTCGCGAGACGAACTCGCGAACGCGCGCGATTCCCCGCGCAGAGGATCCTCGAGCGCGCGCGCGTACGCCGTGAATGCGCGTCGCCACGCGCAGGAAATCTCTCGACCGTCGCCTCGTCTCGCGTCCTGGACCACCGCGGCGAGGCGTGGGCGATCGGGAGAGGACGAGGGGGACGATGGACGTCGTCGCGCGTCGTCCAGGACGGAGAGACGCGTCATGCGACCGCGCGAAGGCGCGATCTGATGACATCATGAATCATTTCATGTCACGTCATCCCCATCTTCGCGCGCGCGTTCGCGCGAGGGACGACGATCGCGGAACGTCGCTCGGACGCGCGTTCGATCGATCGCAGGCGACGTCGCTCGTTCGTCGTCTCTCGTCATGCGACGCGCGCTCGCGACGACGCGAAGGACGATCGAGGCGACGAAGGTTTTCCAAAGTGTCGCGCGGTCGAGCGACCGCGCGCGACGCGCGTCCACGCTGTGCGTTCGCGCGCGACGTCGATACCGTCGACGCGATCGCGCTCGATGGCTCGAACGCGCTCGATCGCGAATTCGAACGCGGGGAGGCGCGCGAATCGAACGTTTCTGACTTTTGACCCGCGCGTTCGACGACGCAGGACCAAGATATTAGACGGGAGCGTGTGGTGCGTGCGCGCGCGCGCTTTCGTCGTCCGCGAGCGAAGAGAGAGAGAGAGAACCGCCCGACTGACGAGAACCGCCGCGCTCGCGTCGCGCGCAGGCACCTCGAGGGACGTAAGGGCGAACTCGTCGGCGAGGACGCGCTCGGAAACAAATATTACCAAGACGTCTCGTCTCAACAGGGACGAAACCGGTGGGTGGTGCCCCCGAACGCGGACGATTACTCCGCCGCGAACGTTCCTCGCGGATGGCACGGATGGTTGCATCACGCGAACGACGAACCGGGGTTACCGAACGCCGCCGCGCCGACGTACGAGGACGACGCGCCGCTCTTCGCGCGCGGGACGTCGAGCGCGGGGACGTATCTTCCCAAGGGACACTTTTCCCGCGCGAAACCGGGTGAGGTCACGCGGTCGTGGGCTCGGTACCAATCGTGGACCCCCGATCGGTGACCGAGGCGGAGAGACGACGACGCGCGATGTATCAACGAATGAATGACATTTTAAATCAAATTTGAGTGAATGAAAACAAAGCTTCCCGCACACGATGACGCGCCGATCGACGTCCGACGACGCCGCGCGCGATGCTCGCGACGACGACCACGACGCGAATTTCCCGAACGAGGCGTACGCGCGCGATATATCCCTCGAAACCGGCGAGAGTCGAAGCGGGACACCGCCGATCCCACCGTTACCCCCGGCCGAGTACGAGGCGATGATTCGCGCGCAGCGCGCCGTGGGACGAGCGATGCGAACGACGGGGGCGGGGACCGATTCAGACTCTGGCATCGGTCGTTCGGACGTCTCGGCCGCGGCGCGCGTCTCGGAACGGACGAACGATGGTGACGAAGACGACGACGCCGACGAAGACGCCGACGAAGACGACGCCGCGCGCCGAGGACTCGGTCGAGGTGGAGACGGCGGGTTCGATGGACGCGCGGTGGCGAGAGAACTCATGGGTTCGTACGCGGAGAGTGATTCGGGAATGACGACGACGAGCGAGTCGGCGCGAGGGCTGCGCGGACCGTCGCGCGCGGCGGCGGCGAAACCGTCGGACGCTTCGACTCGGGACGCGCTCGAACGCGTCATGGTGGGGAAACCGCCGAGAGGCGCCGGGAGGTACGACTCGGTGAACGCGGACGTCGTGGAACCGGTGAAACCGACGACGACGACGAACGCTGGATCCACGACGGGACGCGCCAAGGTTGGATGGGTGCGCGTGAACACGCAGGGCGCGGTGAACAAACTGAGTCTCGAAAAGACAAAGATCGCGTCGTTGCTTCGCGTGCCGCTGAGAGATTTACGCGTGCTCGAACCGACGACGGCGGATTCGTATTCAGCGGCGGTGCTGTGTCGAGAGCGCGCCATCGTGGTGAATCTCGAGCAGATCAAGGTGTTAATCACGAGCGAGGAGGTCATCATGACGGATTCGCAGACGAGCACGGTGACGCATTTTTTACCCGAGTTGAGAAATCGATTGGTGCGAAGGAAAAAGATTCGAGAATCGAAATCAAAGCCGAGCATGACGATTGATTTATCAGCCGTGGATCTGAGCGCGATGGGTGAGCACGCGACGACGACGACGACGGCGGCGGCGGCGGCGGCGGCGACGGTGGGCGGCGCGCCGTCGTCCACGGAGCCGACGCCCCCCGATCGTTCGCCCGATAAGCCGACGACGACGGCGCGAGGCGCGTCTCCGACGACGGAAGAGTTTCCGTTTGAATTCGTCGCCCTGGAAGTGGCGCTCGAGATGGTGTGCAATTCTCTCGAGGTGGAGGCGAACAAGGTTGAACTCGACGCCAAACCGGCGCTCGAGGCGCTGCGCAAACGCGTCGATAACGTCAATCTCGAGCGCGTGCGAAAGATGAAGACGCGTTTGGTGCGCGTCACCGGTCGCGTGAGTAAAGTGCGCGAAGAGATTCAACGTTATTTAGACGACGATTCAGACATGCGCGACATGTACCTGACGCGCAAGGCGAAACAAGAGTCTGAATCGTACGCCGCGACGCTCGACGCCGACGCCTCGGACGCGAGTTCACCCGCGCCCGACGGTACCGGTCAACGAACGGCCGATCGTTCCACCACCACCGCGCGTCATCGACTCGAACACGCGCTCAGCGTCTCGAGCGTCACCGGTCGGTCGCCGCTCGGCGTCCACGGCGTCCACGTCCAGGGCGGCGACGCGCACGCCGCCTATTTCGACGCCTACGACGAGGATAAAGATTTACAAGAGCTCGAGGATTTACTGGAGACGTACTTCACCCACGTCGATTCCACGCACCGTTCTCTGAACGGTCTGAACGAATACATCGACGATTTGGAAGATTTAATCGAGATCGAGCTCGATTCCCAGAGAAACCAGCTCATCAAGCTCGAGCTCATTCTCACCACGGCGACGCTGTCGCTCACGTGTTTCTCCGTCGTCGTCGGCATCTTCGGCATGAACATCAAGAACAACATCGAAAACGAGCACGACGCCTTCTTATTCGTCGCCTGGTTCGGCACGGCGGGGACGGTGGGCATGTTTTTGCTCTTGCTGCGCGTGTGTCGCCACTACAAACTCTTTTAACCGCCGCCGAAGACGAAGACGACAAAGACGACGCTCTTCGTCGCGTGGTACAAGTACCGGTATATAGATGTGTGTACACGCATCATCGGCGCATGGAATAGTAGTAAAGCACACGAACACCGTTCCATCTCCGTCTCATCCGGAAGAGAGTCTCTTCCAAAGTCTCGCGCGCGTCGTCGTCGACACCCGAGTTCGCGTCCCGCGTCGTCGAGGGGACATGCCGATCGATTTCGCCACCGTGCGCGCGAGAGCGCGAGAGCGCGCGAGAGAGACCGTCGACCGCGATGCGATCGGTGCGGGCGACGTCGACGCGCGCGCGACGGGTGATTATGATTACGATGATTTGGATTTGAATGAAAACGTCATCGATGACGACGTGTTCGCGACGCACGCGACGACCGTGATCCCCGGAATCTCTCTGTGCGACGAATTCATCGATGAGGACACCGCGCGCGCGTTGGAGGCGCGCGTGATGCGAGAACCGGCGTCGTCGTGGACGATGAAGACGAGAGGCCGCCGCGTGATGAATTCGGGCGGCGCGTCGCCGTCGGCGCCGTATCGAGATGAGGACGCGAGAAAGGTGCCGATGTACGCGAAGACGATGATGAGATACGTGTTTCGACGCGGGGCCGCGATGAAGGAGCCGAACCACGTGTTGGTGAACGAATACGAGGCGAACGCCGGGGTGACGCCGCACTCGGACGGGGACGCGTACGAAGAAGACGCGGCGATTTTAACGCTTCGAGGACGCGCGATGATTGAATTTTGGCCGAGCGAGGGCGCGAGTGGGGGTGATGAGGGCGAGGGCGAACCGGTGGTGAGTTTTGTGTTGGAACCGAGATCGTTGTTGATGTATAGAGGCGACGCGTATCGATTGCGGCACGGAATTCGGGAACGCGGAGAAGACGTGGTGACGCGGACGACGGCGAACGCGCGCGCGTTGGGACTCGAGGTCGGGGATGTGATTAAAAGGAATCCTCTCGGTCGCCTGTCGGTGGTGTTCGTGCGTAAGAAACGCGCCGACGGCGTCGAGGATTGATTCGTTTCGTCTGCGCGTGTTTTTTCAGAGACGAACGCGCGAGGCGCGACGCGTAGTCGTTCATTTTGTTCTCATCATCATCTTGAGTAGAGCACACACACACCGCGTCGACGCGACGTACGTTTCACACCGGACGCGCGCGAACGCGTCTCGGATCATCTTCGCCTCCACCGCGAACGTCGTCGTCGCCGTCGTCGTCGCCCGGCGCGCGGCGGCGTCTCGCCACCTCTCGCAACAATCGCGCGCGCGCCGCGAACTCGCGCGCGCGATCGCGACCCTCGCTCGCGCGTCTCGCCATCTCATTCGCACGATGACGCATGCGTCTGTGCGCCTTGGAGTGCATCGCCTCCGCCTGGTGATCCAATTCATCCGCCGCGCGTCGAAGCGCCGCCGCGCGCGCCTCGAGTCTCGTCGGCGACGCGTTTTGATCCAAATCCGCGCGTTCCTCCGTCTCGATCTCCTCCACCAACATCTCGCGCGCCATTCGCTCCATCGTCTCCGCGTTCGTCTCCGCGTTGACGTCGTCGTCGATATCGTCGTCGTTCGCCGCGTCGACTCGTCCCGTCGTCGTCGTCGTCAATCTCGACCACCCGCGGTCGGGCAAACGAATCGCCGCGCGTCCTCGTCCCCTCGACGCCAACGCGGTGAACACCGAACGAGCGATGGACATGAATGGAACGCTCGTCCGTCGACGTCTGTCGACGTCCGCGCGCGTCCGTCGACGTCTGTCGACGCGAAGGAAGCGCGCGACGTCGTCTCGGCTCGTCTCGGCTCGGAGACGCACGAATGTCGGTTCGTCTCATTCTCGTATTCAATACTACAAATAACCTATCATTATACATAGATCTACACGCATGCAGCCGCAGACATAAAAAACCATATCTAAACCCTAGTCGGTCACAGTCGCGCGCGCGCCGCGAATTCATTCGTTTGCTCGAAACACCGACCATCGCGTACGATCGTTTCGGGACCGATGTTCGGATCTTCGTACAGGCACGATTGTTTCGAGAACACGGGACGCTCGGCGCCGTTCGCGTCGGCGCGATACTCTCGAGCAGCCATTTTGGCAAAGACCCATTCCTCGCGAGGACACGTCGGCGCCCACCGGCGCACAAAGTCTCGGTACTTTTGATCAAAGTACCGCACCGAGTCGAGCGAACCACCGAACACGTTGGCGACGATATCACCGACGTTATCGCACGCGCCCAGTATCGGGCGAGAAAAGTTCCAACTGCCGTGATAACACGCGGGAGAGATGCCCGTCTCCGCCGCGGCGAGGTTTCGCGTCATCTGCTCGGCGGTGTTGAACGAGTCCCACTGCCAGTGCGCGTCTCCCGGAGCGGCCATATCGGCATCGAGCCAAAAATAGTTGCTCGAGCGTACGTTTTCATATCCTCCGCCGCGATCCATCGTCTCCGCGACTTCTCTCAGCACCGGTACCTTATTGAGCCACGCGACGCGATACGGCGCGTCTCCGCACTCCGGTCGCAACGGCAGCTCGTCCACCGGCTTGACCACGCACGTCACCTTATCCACGCTTCTCGCCCCGTACATGCGATACGATCCCGGCACGTTCATATCGTTGAAATTCGCTCCGCTGCGGTACATCGCCACGACGTTCTCGCACTCCTCTCGCGTCCCGCGCGCGAACGCGCTTCTCGCCCCCAGCGCGCCCATGACGCACGCCGTCGTCCCGCTCGCCCTCTCGTACCACTCGCGCGGATGATGTTCCGCGCCCGGCGGGCCCGGGATGAACCATAATCCATTCACAAACGTAACATCCAATTCCCGCGCCGACGTCCCGCGCGCGCCCACCGCGTCCCGTCCCGCCAGTCCCGCCAGTCTCGCCGCCAGCGCGGCGCGATTACACTCGGGCGCGATGTTTTGCCAATCCTCGTCGCTCCCCGTGTCCACGCCTCGGCGCGTCCGCGCGCGAATCACTCCACGAATCATCATCATCATCATCATCATCATCATCATCATCATCATCATCATCATCATCATCATCGTCGTCGTCACCGCGAGTCCCGCGCGCACGCCGCGCGCGCGTCGACCTCCTCGAGCGTCGTCGTCCCCATCACTCGCCGTCAACAAACGCGCGCGCTCGTCCTCGACGACGACGCGGTCGAACGACACCATCGGTCGGTCGGTCGGTCGGTCGGTCGGTCGGTCGTCGAGTGCGGTGTCGACTTCGACTCGACCATGCAGATAGTGTAGGGTTTAGGGTTTAGGGGCCTCGAGGGCTCGCTCGAGTCGCGTCGCGCGGTCGATCGATCGAGGGGTCCTGCACCCTCCACTATGCACACACACACATGTATGCATTTATGTCCCTCATACTATAGTATGTATTTCCCATACAAGTACATACATACACTGTCGAATCGAAACACCAAGAAGGAATGCATGCGTGCGTGCACACACACAACACATACATCCTCGTCCTCGTCCCCCTCGTGCATTCCATGCATTCACGCATGCATGCGTGCCTCGACGACACACCACACCGCGCGACGACGATACGAATGGACGACGACGCGACGATGATGACGACGGAGGAGACGACGATGCCCACGACGACGATGATGACGACGACGACGATGGACCGAGACGACGCACCGACGACGACGCGCACGGACGACGACGAGGATTCGAACGCGGGCGCGGTGGGACGAGGCGGCGGTGGGCGCGGGCGACGCGAGCGCGAGGGACGACGAAACGGTCGAGGAGGGGAGACGAATAGGAGATATCGCGAGGGGACGAGGGATTCGGAGAGACACAATCGACCGTTTCGCGAGCGCGCGAAGACGAGACCGGGGTGGGCGCCGACGGGGGCGATGGATCCGTCGTCGGGGCGTCCCGAGCACAGCGGCCAGTGCGAAGGGTGCAAGGTGAGCACGGTTGTGAACTTTAGACCCGTCGTCGGTGGGAATCCGCCGCTGTGTGGGGTGTGTTTGGATTCGTTGAAAGCGGCGACGGGGGGTGGGGTGGGGATGGAGGGTGATCGCGCGGGAGGGCCGCACCGAGGGGGCGGACGAGGACGCCGCGGCGGCGAGCGGAGCCGCGGCGGGTTCGGGTTCGGCGGACGAGGGGGCGGTGGTTTTCATCCGTACGGCGCGCACGGGGGGGGGCAGATGGTGATGGTGGATCCGAGAATGATGGCGGCGTACGGGGGGCACGGGGGGGGGATGATGGCGGCGTACGGCGGCGTCCCGGGTGGGAAAAATCGGTCGTGGACGCGCGACGGCGCGACGGCGGGCGAACAGGATGTCGATACCTCGGGGATTCCGTGCATGTTCTTCCAACGCGGGAGTTGTCGCGCGGGAGATTCGTGCAAGTATTCGCACGGGGGGGCGTCTGACGCGGTCGGCGGCGGCGACGGCGACGACGCGGCGATGACGTCGTGAACGGGGACGCGGGTAGGTTTTTGTAACGTAACGCTCCAAACAGCTTTTGTTCGAGCGACGCGCGGCGGTGACGCGTTAAAAAAAAAAAAAGAAGACGGTTAAAAATCTAACGCGCGCGTGAACCCGTACCCGACTCGCTCGTCTTCGAAGAGCGTGCATAATTGACGTACTCGCGCTCAGAGCACGATTGAGAGAACGATGCACGTGCACCCCGTGACGAAGACGGTGGCGATGCGCGCCAACTCGTTGGACGTGATTTCGTTACCCACCTTTTTCTGTGCGAGGTACAAGATCGTCGCGGGTAACACCAACGAGAGGATGGAGCAGCACACGCCTCCGACGTAGCCGAGGACGACGCCAAAGTTGGGCACGTTGGCCGCGGTCCAGAGCGCGCCGGCGGTGAAGGCGGTGCGCACGCCGAGAGAGACGGGCGTCGCGACGGTGCCCGAAGCCTTATCCGCGAAGATGTTTTCGCTGATTCTCAACGCGGATTGCGCCATGATCGGGTACGTGGACAAGAGGTTGAGGCACAACAAGAGTTGCACGGCGACGCCCACCGGACCGCTGAGCATGGTGACGACGACGGAGGAGACGTTCGTGCCGAAACCCGCGGCGCCGACGACGCCGAAGACGAACGCGATCGCCGCGGCGGACGTGAACGCCTTGGTCGCCGCGGAGAAGAACTTTTCCGGCCTCGGCATCGCCTCCTTGATGGAGAAGAGGGTGAAGTGAATGAAGAACAAGAAGGCCACCGTGCCGAAAAAGCCCGGAAAGGCGGCGAAATTGGACACCGGAAGCGCGCCGAATTGCAGAGGATTACCCAACGCCACCGCCATCGTCACCCCCATGCCGATCAACACCGAGGCGGTACCGACCGCGGAGATCACCGCGACGCCGCTCATCTCCCGCAACCACGAGAGACCGATGATCAGAGGTCCGACGAGGGTCAGCATCGCCGCCGTCGTCGGCGTCCCGACGTACCCGAACGTCGGCGCCACCACCTTGAGCGTCTCCGCGATAAAGATGAGATAACTCACCGTGATACCGAAACACGTCACCACGTTCATCACTCGACACGTCGTATCCCCGACCGCCCCCATCGCGCGTTCCGTGAGTCCCGCGTACGTCGCCACCTCCCCCGCCTCGGCGTCCCCGGCCTCGACGAGCACGTCCTGCGACTTGATGAGCATTCGGAGCGCCTCCAGCGCGAACACCAGAGACGCCACCATCGTGCTCCCGACGAGCACTAATCCACCCTGCGCGAACGCCCACGGAATCGCGAATCCCCCGGCGCCGAAGATGGCTTTCACCACGTTGACGATCGCCGCGTTTTCACCCGTCTCCGCGGCGTCGGACGCGGCCGCGAACGTCTCGACGCGTCGAAAAGACGACGACGCGCGTCGTCGCGCGCATCGCGGCGCGAGATGGACGCGCGTCGTCGCATTCATCGTCGATTTCGTCACGCATGATGACGCGCGACGACCCATCGGCATCGTCGAGGACGACGCTTGAGCGCGACGACGACATCGAGTCCGATGGGTCGTCGGCATCGGTCGAGTCGTCGTCGCTCGCATCGTCGTCGGCGTCGTCGTCGGCATCATCGAACGCGCGCGCGACGACGTGTGCGGTCGCATCCGAATGAATGAATGAAATGAATGAATGAATGACGCGCGACACGGCGCGACGCGTCGTCGTCGTCGGTCGTCGCGAACGCGACTCGACGCGACCGACGCGTGTGGTCGCATCCGTCGTCGCGATCGCGACGCATCGCGCGCGACGACGACGAGACCTCGTCTCGAAGAGGATGCGGATGAAAAAGCGAAAAATTCGAAACGACGACGATGGGTGTCACGCCGCCGACGACGACGAGCTCGGTCGCGACGACGCGTATCACCCGCGACGCGCGTTCGGATCTCGCGCGATGACGGTGGACGGTCGAGACTCGTTCGCGGTGAAGATGGATGAGGCGCATTTTTCTCACATTCGCGACGACGGGTTTCACGGCGGCGACGCGGCGGACATTTTAAAACGGTGTCGAACGAGCGAGAACGAACCGTACGACGAGGAGGAGGTACGGGAGATGCTGGATGATTTGTACGAACGCGGGGTGACGGTGAACGCGCCGTTTTGTTGCGCGAGAGGGGCGGTGGAATTGAAACGGTGGGCGCGACTCGAGTCGTGGGCGAGGTGGCGGCGGAGCGACGCGAGAGAGAGACGCGCGGCGTTTCTCGAGTATGAATCGACGTTGGACGCGCTTCACGCGTACGATGGTGGAGGCGGAGGAACGTTTTTTGGTTTCGGGGAGTGTGAGGTCGGGGTGTACGTGTCCGTGGCGAACGGGGACGTCGCGGAGTGGCACAGAGACGTCTGCGATAACGCGACGATACAATTAGCCGGGTCGAAGAAATGGCAAGTCGAGGAATGCGTCGTGACGGAGGAGGAGGAGGAGGAGGAAGGCACGTCACCGTCCGGGACACCGTTCGTCGGGGAGTTGGCGGGGATGTCGAGAAACGCCGCGCTCGAGGATGAGAGGACGTGCGGCGTCGATCACTTCGCGCAACCGCGAGCGTTGCCGAGACGACGCGCGACGGATTTCGGGGGGACGAAAGGTCGGAGAATGCGAAGCGTGGTGCGCGAAAGCGTCGTCGACGCGGGCGAGACGATTTGTGTCCCGCGCGGGCGATTCCATCGAGTGACGCCCGTCGGCGAACGCGTGAGCGTCTCGGCGGATCTTCGCATGACGACCATCGAACGGGGGGAGTGGAGAGCCGAGGCGGCGTACCTGCGAGAATTCATGCTCGCGGGCTTGTCGGGCGAGGAACGAGCGCGCGTGAAGGAGTTGGACGAGCGGTTTCCCGCCTCTGCGTTTCCGCAAATATTAGCCACTCCGATTCGTTGGATTCCGTTCGAGGAGGCGTTTTCAAACGGACTCGCGCTCGGCGCGCGACTCGAGTACATCGTCGGCGCGGTTAAAAATGCGAGCGGGACCCGGGATACGCTGAAGACGTACGCGGCGATGCCGAAAGAATTCACCGGAGAGGAGGAATCCGTCCTCCGTCGCGAAGGCGGCGTCGACGGACGCGCGTACTTTAACCCCGTGTGCACGTGCGCCGTCGCGAATTCGACGGAACACCCCGACTATGACGTTTTGAACATCAAGGCGACGTCGGCGCTGACGAATAAAGATCTGATGAATGAGTTTAACATTTACATCCGGAAAGGGTCCGTGCGTGAGGACGAGAGGGCGTCGCTTGAGAGTCCTATCGCCTTCTTTCGCTCGGACGTCGCCGCCGTTCGCCGTTCGCCGTCGGGGTCCGAGCGCGATCCGTCGTCAGACGCGTTCGCAGCTCTGAAAGAAGTTTTAGTCGACGCAAACATCTTGGTCGACGATGTGACGAAGTCGAACGCCGTCTTTTTATTCTGGAAAAGTCTCGCGTCGCGTCGTTGCGACGTTCCGCGCGGCGATTTCGGGTACTCCTCAGACGTCGGCGACGCGCGCGCGCGTTCGATGAGACATACCCTGTGCCGCGACCGCGATGAATGATTGTTGTATAGAAATTCAAAAGACTCTGTATAGATATCAGACACGCGCCCTCGCCCTCGCCCGTAATTCGGGGCGTCGCTGAATCGCGAGCGTCAGCTGCTCGTACGCTCGCGATCGAACCGCCAAGGGTATCTCCGCGCACGACGGTTTCTCGTGACGCAACACGTCGAACCATATCTTTTCTTCGACGACATCTAGCTCACGAGTGAGTCTATCGATTCGCGCGCGTTTGAGCGACGCGAGAGCGCGCGTCGTCGCGTCCTCGGCGCCGCCGAAACCGTCGCGAGATTCCTGAATCTCGAGACGTTGGCGCGTCTTTTCCGTTTCGCGCCTCAACCGAGCGTCGATCCGCTCGTTTGAAGCCTCCATGACGGTAAACTGTCGTTTTAAATCGAACATTTCTATGCGTAACGCTTTCAAGAGACGGTGTCCCGCCCGTTCTCGAGAGCGTCGTCTCGGGTCGTCGAGTCGTCTGCGACGCACCGCGTCCTGTAAACGTTCCGCGAGCAACGGCTTACTCGCGGACGCGGCGTGGAGCCGAGAGAGGAGTTCTCCCAGACGATTCTCCAGATTCTCTCGAAGATCTCTGATCTCGCGCGCGTTTTCGAGCTCCATGGAGATGAGCATCGCCCGCCGTTCGTCGTCGTCTCTTCTCGCGCCGACCAATCTCGTCGCGACTTCATTCTCGACGGCGACGTCTGTCATCGTCAGGGCCTCCGCGCGCGACGCGTCTCGCCGGCCCTGCATCTCAGCGCACTCGACGCGAGCTGCGCGCACGGTATCTGACGCCAACCTCTCGTGCGCGTCCCCGCGTTCCATCGCCTCGCGGCTCGCTCGATCGAGCTCTTCTCTGTGCTCTCGCATTTGCGCGTCGTAACGAACATCAACTTCAGCTATCAAGTGCGCCTGAAGGCGACGGATGAGGGACTCCTTCGGTTCGAGCGCGCGCCTACACTTCATCACGTGCGCTTGAAATCGTTCGTGAAGCTCTATGCAGTCGACGCGATCGTCGACGTCCTCGTCGTCGCGTCTTCTCGCGCCGGCGTCTTCTCGCAACATTTCGTTCCAACGTTCGACGAGCTCATCGTTCACGTCTCCACTCGCCTCGGCGTCATCGATCATATCGCGTCGAAATTCGTGTCTCTGCTCTCGCACTCGCTCTCGTCTCTCTTCCTCTCTCGCGCGCGAGAGCGCGCTCGGCGTCTCGCCTCGTCTCGTCTCCTCGGACCGAGTCTGTAACGCGCGCGTCGCCTCAACCTCGATGCGTCGATACGCGTCGTCGTCTCGCCGCAATCGCTCCGCCATCTCGCGCGACGGTCTCGTTTTCGCTCGTCCCGCGTCCTCGTCGCCGTCGTCCTCGTCGCCGTCGTCCTCGTCGTCGTCCCCGCGTTCGTCGTCGTCGCAGCCTTTTTTTAGAAGGATTCGAATCGACGTTTTCTTTTCGAGCGCGCGATCGTGCCGCGCGCGTCGTCGCGCGATGCGGCGCCGCGCCTCGTCGTCGTCGAATTCTTCGTGTACATCGCGCGCGGTCATTCGTCGCGAGTCGAGTCGTCGAGACGCGCGCGAGAGTGACGCGCGCGGTAAATCTAAATTAAATGTCGAAATACAAGATGATCGCCTCGCTCACCAAAGTTTCGGTTTGGGCACGCCTCTTCGAGGCACGGAGGAGACGAATTCGTGTTGCATGTCACGCACCATCTCGGCGCCGACCAAGGACGCGCCGGCGAGACAGGTGGAGATGGTGGCGGGCGCTTGTTGGTCGAACGCCGCGCCGGTGACGGCGAGGAATACACCGGCGGCGAGTAAATACTTGCTCGCGAGCACGCATCGCTCCTCAAGCTCGCCGAGTTCCGCGAGCGCCGTCTTGCACGCCACGCAGTGCTTGGTGTGACGATGGTACCGGTCGAGCTGTTCGGCCTCGGATTTTACCTTGGAAGCGTCGTCGGCGACGCCCGGAGCCCACGCGACGCGACCGCCGGCGTGCGCATCCATCCAGCTTCTAAAGGTGGACACGCCGGCGTCCGCGGGCGTCGGGAGGTAGTAGCTCTGCTTCCACGGCTTGTCGAGAGATTCCATCTCAACCTCCACGCCGTGCATGGCGAGGATGTCTTGATCGCCCAGGTTGTACGCGCTCGAACCCGGAGGCGTGCCGTGCGACAACCCGACGCGCACGAGCGCCGGATCGCTGGTGAAGTTGTCAATGTAAAAGTCAAACAACGATTTTGCCGGCGCCGAGACGAGCGAGTTCAAGCGATCGGCCGGGGACACCTTCTTCGCCCCCGCACCCTGCACGGCGCCCGACTGGTGCGCTTGAAACTTGGTGAACATCAGCGTTCGGCCGGGTTCCGTCGGCGTGTAGAGAATCGCCGCGCTCAGGTACTTTTTCCCCTTGGCGTCGACATATTCGCTTCGACTCGAGCACGGGGCGGTGAACACGCGAGACGCGGACACGTCGGCGTTCGATTTGTTGTATCCACCGTGATCGACGATGAAACCATCCTTATTCATCGTGCCCTCTCGCACGTTGAATTTCGTCATCGCCACGAAGCCGGCGTTCGCCTTGTCCGACAACTGTCCCTCCTCGTCGTATTTCGCGTGCAACCACTCCGCGTGTGACGGGTCGAACTGATTCTCCAACGCGGGCGCGTACCCGACGGGAAGTTCCACCATCCCCCACTCTCCCGGCAGCGTCCCTTCCTCCGCCAGAGACGTCGCGCACGGCGTCCCGGCGCTCTTCAACGCGGCGTCCGCCCCCGACGTCGGCCACACCCACAGGATGCCGTCTTCCACTCGACACGGAAAACTCTGCGCGCACGATCTCGGCGACGCACACGCCGTCTTTTCCGCCGTCTCATCCACCGACATCGGTATCGACACGCACTTTCCATCCTTGCCGTCGAACGCCCACCCGTGATATCGACACGCCAACGCGCCGTCCTTTTGCACGTATCCCAGACTCAACGGCGCTCGTCTGTGCGGACAACTGTCCTCCAACACGCACCACTCACCGCGCGTTTTATCGAGGTACGCCACCAGTTTCTTCCCCAGCACGCGCACCTCGTTCGGTTCGTCGGCGTCTAAAAAACTCGTCGGTCGCAGCGGATACCACGCCTGAAACCAATCGAACGACGATTCCGACGATTCCGACGATTCCGACGCCGTCGTCGACGCCACCGACGCGTCCGACGGCACCGCACGCGTCTTCCGACGCGTCACCGTTCGCGTTCGACGCCGCATCGTCGGCGTCGTCGTCGTCATCGCCGTCGTCCGGTGAGACTTATCCGAAACGACGGTCGAGTTTCGGGACGCCATCGCGCGCGTCGTCGTCGTCCATCGACGTCTCGCGTCGGACGATCGCGCCGAGACGCGCGCGGGTACCGTTCGCGTCGTCACGGACATGTCGGCGGCGGCGGGGGCGTCGGACGCGCGCCGATGTGTGACGATCGCGAAAAATTCATTCGTGTCATTCATTCATTCGTCACTGCGCGACGACCGTGCGCGACGACCGCGGACTGATCGAGGACGATGACGACGTCCGTGACGCGGAGCGCGATCTCGTCGCTCCCGCGCGCGCGACGCGTGGACGCGCGCGCGGTGGGGCGTCGAGGAAGAGACGAGGGCGTCGTCTCTGGGACATCATCATCATCATCGTCTTCGGACGCGCCGACGTCGTCGTCGAACGCGCTCGGACGCCGGGATGCGATCGCGGCGACGACGTCCTCGATCGCACTCGCCCTGACGACGACGAGAGACGCGCGCGCGGCCGGTTCGGGGACGATGTGCGGGTATTTCGATGATTTCGGCGGCGGTCTCGTGCCCAAGTACGCGTTCGATACGCCGTGGAACGAGGGCACGATCGACGGCGCGACGTGGGTGCGAGGAGTGGGAGATTATAAAAAGGCGAAAAAGGCTCGAAAGTCTCCCGTGTTGGCGGTGTCGAACGGGCCCGGGGTGTCGCACGAGTACATGAGCGCGTTGGAGACGCTGAGCGGCGAGGTGGGCGGGGCGCGAGAGGTGTTTCTGTACGATCAGAGAGGGTGCGGGAAGAGCGCAAAGGCGACGTCGTACGATTTGAAACTGTACGTAAACGAACTCAAACGCGTCGCCCAGGAGTTGGGCGTCGGTGGTGACGGCGGCGGCGCGCACGTGGTGGCGCACGGGTACTGGGGCGCGCGACTGGCGACGGAGCTCGCGCTCGACGAGAGACGATTCGTCAAGACGCTCACGCTCGTGTCCCCGACGGTGTCGCGCGCGAACGAGGTTCGCGATTGGCGACGAGCGCTCGACGCGATGTCCCCGGCCGCGCGAGACGCCGCGCTCGAGTACGAGGAAGATTTGGACCCGGCGAGGCGAGACGCGTACGAGGGCGCGGTGCGCGAATTCAGCGAGCGGTTCGTGTCGAGACGCGGACGGACCGGCGCGTGTTTCACCGACGCGCTCGCGCCGAAATCGAGCGACGCGCAGCGACGCGCCATCACCGGTGGGCGATATTTCACGCTCGGCGGTTCGCTCGCCGACGACGCCATCGACGTGGACGGTTTGGGCGACCGTTTGCGCCGAAACGGCGTTCGATCCGCGCGCGTCGTTCGCGGCGCCGAAGACGCCACGAGCGCGGCGTCCGTTCGTGAAATCGTCGACGCGATGAACGCCGGAAGCGCCGACCGTGCGTTTTGCGCGTACGACGAGGTGGAAAATGCCGGCAGTTGCGTGTTTCTCGATCGAGCCGATTATTTTTGCGAGACGCTCGACATCGTGGTGGAAAAGAGCGACGCGTAGTAGACGAACGATTCAATATCAACTCTCGATTACATATTTTTCCACGTGCTGCGCTGTACGTGGATGAATGGGATACTCAGATGATTTCCCACTCTGAATCCGATTCGGATTCGGTGTCCGTCTCCTGACGGAGAGGAACGGCGTATCCGGGAACGGCGTATCCGGTGTGAAGCATCCGCCCGGGCGACGACGTCGATCCGAAACTTCCTCGTCGATAACACCGCAAACACACGGTGTGCGACGCCGGTCGATTGGAAATATCTTCACCGCACTCTCGGCACGAACGCCTGGTCGCCGCCGCCGTCGCGTCTGGACGCAACCCTCGCAGTCTTCGACACCGTTCGCACGCGTCTCGTCCTCGCGCGACGCGCGTCACGCCGCAATCTCGACACACCCCCCACGAACGAGGAGCGTACCGTCTATCCGCCATCAACATCCCCTCGGTCACCTCCGCGCGCGTCACCTCGATCCCCGCGCGCAATCGACTCCCGCCGTACTGACGCCGAGAGAGATTCCTCGGCGAATTACACTCTCGACAGATGGGCGCGATGACGGCCCCGAACCCGCGCGCGTGGACGTGTCCACCCACCTCCGCGCCTCGTCCGCACCCTTCGTACGAACACAACCCGCGTCGTCGTCCCGTCGCGCGTTCGGCGTCGCGAATGAATGATTCCATTCTCGGAACCGCGTCCCCGCTTCCGTCGATGTTCCACGCGTCCACGGCGCGTTCGAGCCGCACGACGTCGTCCTCGGACATCGAGGTGAACACACGCACGCGATGTCGTTCGAGCGATGTCGAGTTCCGCGAACGACGACGACGAGACCGACGACGCGCGCGCGAATGAATGCGAACGCGTGCCATGCATTCTCGGCACCCATCCATCCATCTCGACGACTCGGTTCGTCGACCGCGCCCGCGCGTCGCGCGAACGAACGCCCGTCCGCGAACGACTCGGTCGACGAACCGACCATCGCTCGAGCGCGCACCGCGCACCGCGTCGCGTCGTTCGAAGACGCGCGTCGTTTCATCCATCGTCTTCAGAGAGGGTCGAGGGAGCGATTTCGAGATTTCGAATCCCTCCTCTCATGACGGACGCCGACGCCTCGGACGCGCGCGCGCGGGACGCGCTCGACCGACGCGTGAAATCCCTCGTCGCCCGCGTCTCCGAATCCACCGCTCGACGCGCGCACGACAAGACGGTGACGCCTCGGTTCGTGTCCGCCCTCGCCGAGCTCGCGTTTCGATTCACGGAAACGTGCGCGAGAGACGTTCGCGCGTACGCGAGGCACGACGGGAAGCGCGACGTGGTGACGTTGAAGGACGTGGAGCTCCGCGCGCGGCGCGCGCCGGGTCGACGCGCGCGAGGTGGGGACGATGGGGGAGGTGACGAGTCATGACCCAGAAGGGTGGGGGACTCGCTCGATGATTCGATTCGATTCGATTCGATTCGATCGTCGTCGCGCGTCCCGCCGACATTCGGCGGCCGACGACGATCGAATCGACGCGAACGTCTCGTTCCCGCGTACGTTCGAGTTCCCGCGCGCGTTGGCGATATGGGCGCGTGCGCGTCCGCGCCGGAGACGCGCGAGAATTCGACGGCGCGCGGCGGCGTCGCCATGAGTTCGGCGGAGAGTCTCGCGATCGCGCGCGCGGAGACGTACGCTGTCGTTCTCACCGGTGGGTCTCGTACGCTCGTCGAGACGTGGGGGTTGCAGATCGCGGACGGGGGCGAGTTTTCGGCGTTTCGATACGTCGACGCCGAGGCGTGTCGCGTGAGCAGAGACGCGAAAGATTTGCGAGGCGCGAGCGTCAACGCCGCGAAAACCGGTGAGTTACAGTTGTGGTACGCGCAGGCGGCGCCGATCGCGATGCCGGTCGGTCGTGTCGAGGTGAACGGAGGCGCGCGCGTCGTCTCGCCGCGCGTGCACGCCGTCGACGTGTTCGTCGAGGTGGACGGCGAATCCTTCTCGGACGGACACGTGTGCTACGGCGCGGACGCCAAGTCATCGAGAGACGAGGCGATCGAGGCGGCGTGTCGGGACACGCCGATGTCGAAGACGTGGATGAGGGATTTCTTAAAGAACGGTCCGAGCGACGGAACCAAGCCGTGGGCGACGTTGGTCAAGTCGCGTGGATGGACGAACGAAGAATCGTGCGTGTACCTTCCTCTCATGGCGCGAGACGTGGATAATGCGCTCATGGGCGACGACACTCTGACGTACGGGCACAGTTTGATGGATAAATGGTCGCGACTATTGGCAAAGGTTGGACCGGGTGAGCGCGCGTTCACCCTTCGCGTGCGACCGCGCGGCGTCGTCTTCAGGGACGTCCGCGGCGAACCGCAATACGATTTCGTCGGTGAGACTTCGGGAGATGCGAGCGTCAAGAGAAAGATCATCGCATCGTTCGTCGGCGAACATCTCACCGCCGCCGACGCGCACGGGATGAGCGCGTCGTGGACGATGACGCTCGACGCTTCGCAATGCGACGGTCGAGCGCCGGCTCGCACGGCGCAAGAGTTTACCTCGGGATGGTCATCGAGCGAGATTAAAAAGTGCATCCCGATCGCGATGAAACTCGCCAACGAGGGTCCGTGTGGCGCGATGGCGAAAAAGATGGCGCCGAACTCGACGTGTTGCCACGTCATCCTCTCCGACGGCGAACGAGGCTCGGGCGTCGCCACGGCTACGAGCGACGACGGCGCGCGTACGTACGACTTTTTCTGCGCGTGGGCGCTGTTTAAAAACGCCGACGGGAAACGCGACTCCCTCGGGGCGGAGATTAAGTTTGTGTGTCGACGCGACGACGGCGAGTGGCGCTCGACGGGGTTCGACTCGGTCGCCGTCGACCGCGTCACCGGTTTGACCATCGCCAACGCCGAAATCGACGCCGCCATCGCCAGAGACGCGCGATACCACTAGGATTGTAATAGCATGCGTCACACGCGCTCGCGATAAAATTACAAATGCGCTCGTCCGTCCGTATGTCCGTCGAGAAAGAATGCGCGCCGCACCGAACGGTACGGCGCCGTAGTCAGAATGAAATGAAATGAAGAGTGAAACGCCGACGACGCGCGCGCTAGGAATCCGCCCGTCGTTTCTTCGCCGCATCACTCGCGTCGTACTCTCCTCCACGACTCGCGGCCCCTTTTGTTCTCGCGGCGTCGTCTCTCAGCACGCGCGCGCCCGCCCCCGCGCTCGGCATGCCCCGTCTCGTAAACCCCGCGCTCTCGAACGCTCGCTCCGTGAACGCCGTCGCCTTACGCACGAACCACTGTTCCGTCTTCATCGCCGTCTGACACGTCTTTCGCATCATCCACTCCCCGTTCGTTCGCACCGTCGTTCGCGCGTCGCCGTACGCGAACTTGGACAGTCGCAACCCTTTTCTATACAATCGTTTCACCCCGAACGCGCGCACCGCGAGCAAGACGGCGAGTTTTTTCGCGATCCAGAGCTTGACGAGAAGCATCCCGCGGCCCCGTCTCTCCGACGACGCGACGAGGGATCGCGTCGTCACCGAACGATCGAAATCAATCAATCAATCGATGGATGGATGGATGAATGAATCAATGTCTCGAATGAATGAACGAACGCGTCGACGCTCTCCGTCCGCCGCGACCCCTCGGAGGACAAGACGGTCCCTTCCGCGCCCTCGTCTCCGAGTCTCGATCGCCCGCGCGCCGCTCTCTGAAGACGCGCGTCGCGCCGGCGGGGCGGCACCTCGGCCGGCGGCATCGTTCCAAATGTCCGAACACATGGACATCATGGACATGGACGCGGTGGGCCTCGAACGTCGTCTTCTCGAACGAACCGAAGAAATGCGCGCGTCGCGTGATGCGCGTGAAACAAGAATGGTGTGTTATTACCGAATCTAATCGAATCGCGTCGTCGTACGCGCGCGTCGGCGGCGCTTTACGTCAAGAGACGGCGCACTTTTCGACAAACTGGTTCGACATGTTCAACTGTTTGTTGATGTTGATGTCGAGATTGCTCTGGAAACTGAGCTGTGGGGTGAGATAGATTTGGTTTCCGACGTCACCCATCGCCTCGCAGTCCACGGTGAAGCCTTTGTAGATGCCGTCGATGATTCGTTGCATCGACTCGCTGCGGACGAGGTAGAAATCGCTGGAACGCATATCGCACCCGGCGGCGCGCATGATGCACGTGAAATCGTTCACGCGATCGCACAGACACGGTCGAGGACACGCCTCACCCTCGCCGAGCTTGCTTCGACTCTCCCACGGACGATCGATAAACATGGTTCTGTACCCGGCGCGCACCGTCTGCCACTGCGGCTCTTGTTTCATCGCCTGTCGCAAACTGGCCATGTTTTTGTACAAGAGTTGCAACCCATCGTTACCTTCGGCTAAATCACGCGTCAGGACGTCCTCCTCGATGATGGCCACGGTGCCGTACCCCTTCTTCAACGCGTCCATGAGCGCGTGCGCGTGCGAAAACGACGCCTTGTGCCAGTGGTCGGCGTTTTGCGTCTGCAAACACTCGTCGATTTTGTGTCCGTGCACGAACGACGCCTTGCCTTGCCACGCGTTTGGTATCATGAGCGAACACTTGGTGCACAATATGTACACGTGTTCCGCCAGATTGGCTATGCGCGTGGCGTGCTCGGAAAACTTGGCGAAACCCTTTGGAATTTTCTCGTTGACTTGCCCGAGTGCCGCCGCGGCGCCCGCCCTGGGCTTGGAATACGCCGCGGGACAATCGTCTCGCGTGGCGCCGAGTTTCGGCAAAGCCTTGACGCCCGGGACATCGGGATTGACCCCGCGCGAGCGCACAAAGGCGCGTCGTTTCGCGCGTCGCACCGCGTCGGCGTAATTTTCAATCCAAACCTCGGCGTCGTCCTCCGCCGCCGCCGCCATATTTCTGGACGCATCCGCCTCCTCCTCGGCCTCCCTCACGTCGCTCTCCGCGTCTTCCGCACGCACTTTACTCGGAATCCAACGCCCATCGACTCGTCCTATCGTCGCCGACTCGCCGCCGGCCGAAGAAGGCGTAACACCCGCCGCCGTCGCGCGCTCCACCGCGCTCACCCACGCGCCTTTACCGATGCTCGACGCGGTCGTCTTCGACGCCTCCGTCTCGACGCTCGTCTCGACTCGACCGCGCCTTCCCACCCTTCCCTCACTCACCGGTCCTCGTCGTCTCCCACCCCCTCGCGCCCCGCGGTTCTCCTCGCGCGCCGGCGTCCCCGGCGTCCTCCTCCTCCTCCTCATCCGCACCGCGTTCGCCCTCGTCGCCTCTCCCGCGATCGACTCCGCGCCGCTCGCGCTCGACAACCCATTCGTCGCCGTCAACGCGTCCTCTCTCCCTCGAACCGCGCGTCCGCTCGTCACCGCCAACGCCCCGACCACGCTCAGACTCGCGATCGCCATCCATCGACCTCGTCCTCGTCCTCGCGTCGTCGTCGTCGGTGCGTCCTCACGCGCCTCCTCGCGCGAGGACGAGGACGCGAGCAAACCCGCGCGTTCGGCGCGCGACGTCTCCATCGAACGCCGCCTCCGCCGTCGTCGTCGTCGTGTGCGGAAGGACACTCGAACGAATCGTTTCGGTTTGGTGTTGTCGCGTGACACGCGGGTTTTTTGAGTACCCTCCGTCCCCGTGGGTCACAGACCGTATACACGAGTCATGATCGGTCATTAGAGGGACTCACGTCGGTCTCCCCATGCCGACCGACGAGGACGACCGACGGGCGACGGGAGACGACGACCGCGCGCGAGGCGCGAGGCGCGCGCGCGACGGTCCGTCGGTCGTGCTCGTCGGTCGGTCGGTCGTGCTCGTCGGTCGGTCGGCATGGGGAGACGGACGCGCGATGGGTCGTTCGGGAAGATGATGATGATGATGATGATGACGATGACGATGACGATGATGGCGACGACGACGACGTGTCTGGCGACGAGAGAGACGACGAGAGAGACGCGCGCGTCGTCCCCGTCTCTCTTTTCCGCGCAGACGACGGACGCGCGGTTTCTCGTTCGGTTCGACGCGTACGCGTCCGTCTCGGCGCACGAGACGACGACGACGCGCGCGCTCGAGGCGACCGCGAACGAGAACGTCGCCTGGCGCGTGGTGTCGCGCGCGAAGACGGCGGCGTCGAGAGCGCCGACGGATTTCGTCGTCGTCGAACGCGTGGGCGCGAGACGAAGGTCTCGCTCGGGGACGTGCGCGACGAAATCCGTCGGCGACGACGAGTTGGAGACGCTTCGAGCGACGATGCGAGGCGTCGCCAGGGACGTGCACAGAGAACAGAGGTTTACGAAAAATAGACGGGCGACGCTGAGCGCGGTGGAGGAGGAGGAGGAGGAGGAGGAGAACGGTGGGAACGGACGTCGACGACTTCGGGTGTCGGGCGAGAGCATCGCGTCCAAGCTTCGCGCGGAGGAGTTGTGGTCGCGAGGATACGCGGGCGCGGGCGTCAAGATGGCCATCTTCGACACGGGCATCGCGGAGAAACATCCACACTTTCGACACATCGCCGAACGGACGAATTGGACGAACGAGGACCAACTCGACGATGGATTGGGTCACGGAAGTTTCGTCGCCGGCGTCATCGCGGGCACGGGGAAGGAGTGTCGAGGCATCGCGCCGGACGCGGAGATTCACACGTTTCGCGTGTTTACGAATGATCAAAATTCGTACACGTCGTGGTTTCTAGACGGGTTCAATTACGCCATCGCGAGCGGCGTGCACGTGCTCAATCTCTCCATCGGCGGACCGGATTATCTAGACGCCCCGTTCGTCGACAAGGTTCACGAAATCGTCGCCGCGGGCATCATCATGATTAGCGCCATAGGAAACGACGGTCCGTTGTACGGCACGTTGAATAACCCCGCCGATAATTTGGACGTCATCGGTATCGGTGGGATCACGGATTCCGATCAAATCGCTCGGTTCAGTTCGCGCGGAATGACCACGTGGGAGCTTCCGAGCGGGTACGGACGCGTGAAACCGGATCTCGTGACGTACGGCGACGGCGTGTGGGGGAGTAAGATTGGGAAAGGGTGTCGATCGTTATCGGGGACGTCGGTGGCGTCTCCCGTGGCGGCCGGTGCCGCCGTGTTGCTGAGTTCGATCCTTCCCGAACGCGAGCGTCGAACGGTGCTCAATCCGGCGGTGATGAAACAAGTCCTTGTCGAGGGCGCGACGCGTCTTCCGAACGCGCACCGATACGAACAAGGGGCGGGGAAGTTGGACTTGCTCAAATCGGCGGAGATTTTACGCCACTACGTCCCTCGCGCGTCGACGGTGCCGAGCGAATTTGATCTCACCGAGTGTCCGTACGCGTGGCCGCACTGTAAACAGGGCGCGTACGCGACGATGATGCCCATCATTCTCAACGCCACCATCGTCAACGGTCTCGGCACGCACGGTGAGGTGGTGGTCGCGCCTCGTTTCACGCCGAGCGACGACGCTGGCGATTTAGGCGCGCACTTGGACGTTCGATTCGCGTTTTCGGAGACGCTCTGGCCGTACTCGGGATTTCTCGCCACCTACGTGCGCGTCAAGGACGACGCGGCGACCGCGCGCGGCGTGGCGAGCGGCGTCGTGCGCTTCACCGTCGCCTCGCCGCCGGCGATCGGCGAACGCGAGACGCGCGTCTCACAGGTGGAGATGACGATTCGTCTCAACGTCGTGCCGACGCCCGAGCGCGCCAAGCGTTTGCTGTGGGATCAGTTTCACAACGTGCGGTACCCGCCGGGATACATTCCCAGGGACAACATCGAGATTAAACAGGACGTGTTGGATTGGCACGGCGATCATCCGCACACGAATTTCCACGAGTGGTACGACGCGTTGACAGAGGCGGGGTACTTTGTCGAAGTCCTCGGCTCGCCGTTTACGTGTTTCGACGCCGACAATTACGGCGCGCTGCTCCTCGTCGATCTCGAGGAGGAGTATTCAAAGGACGAAATCGCCAAACTCGAGCGAGACGTGCGCGAGAAAGGATTGGGACTCTTCGTCGCCGCCGATTGGTACAGCGTGTCGGAGATGAAGAGTTTGAAATTTCTCGACGACAACACGCACTTTGAGTGGGAAGCCGCCACGGGCGGCGCCAACGTTCCCGCGTTGAATGATTTATTGAGAAACTTTGGCGTCCAATTCGGCGGCGACGTCTTCGAAGGGAGCGTCGACGTCGGCGCCGATTCCGTCGTCGTGTCGAGCGGTACGCACGTCTCGCGCGCGCCCGCGGGGGCGTACCTCCACTCGAGCAAGGAATTAAAGGCGAGAGACGGCTCGAATCGAGATGGCGGATCGAGCGCGTTTCTCGCTCTCGTTCGAGCGGATCGAGGTCGCGTCTTCGCGTACGTCGATTCAAACTGTCTCGACAGTTCGCACGCCAAGGGCTTGTGTTTCGGTTTCGCGCGCAAGGGCGTCGAGTTCGCCGTCGGCGGCGCGTGCGACGCCGCGCACTGCGATGACGCGAAGAGACTCGACGACGATTGGTCGGACGGGCGACCGCTCCCGGAGCGTCGCGACGACGTCGACTTTTCTCAATTCAGCACCGTGCTCGGCGGTCGACCCGGAAATGAAGGGTCGATGACGTGCGGCGCCAATAGCCCGCTCGAGTTTCACGAGTTCAAGGCGTCGTACACGGATTTACCCGGTCGTTTGAAGCCTCGTCCCGTCGACGCGAGGAACGCGTCGTCGAGCGTAGAATCTCGAACGACGCTCGACGCGAAACCGACTCTCGACGACGTCGTCGTCGACGAAGCACCGCCCGGCGTCCCGCGAGGCTCGGGCTCGCGCCCGTGGCGAAGAGGCCCGTACGCCGTCGTCGCGTTGATCGCGTGCGTCGCCATCGCGCGCGCGAGAAGGAAACGCGCGCGCCGTCGAGCTTCGCGCGCGGTGGCTAGTTAGCGTAGTACAGTAAGCGGCAAAGTCGCGACCGAGCCGCGTAGAACACTCAACTCAATTCGTATACATTACAAGTCTCGCTCTCAAGGGAACGTTCCCGGACACGCCGCGTTCACGCTGGCTTTAAAATTCGCGCAATCGCTCCGCGCGGCGACGCACGCGTAATTCGCCGACGTCACGTTGGCGCACTGCAACGGCATCGCTTCCAACGCCGAGATGACGCCGTCCAAGGAGGACGCGCACGCGGACATGCACGGATCTTTATGCGTCTGTCCCAGGCCGAGTCTCGACGAATCCACGCCCAATCCCGCGTCTCTCGCGCCGTTCGAGCGCGAGATTCCCACCACCATCAGCAGCGCCGCGCCCGCGAGCGCCGTCAGACGCCGCGTCGCGCTCTTCGCGCGCCTCTCCTCCTCCTCGCGCGTCGTCGACGACGACGCGAGCGCGGCGTCCTCGACGTCGTCGTCGTCACCGACACCGTACGTCGTCCTCGTCATCGCGCGCGTCGTCGAGTGCGAACGCGTCGGTCGTCGTGCTCGCGTCAACACCCAGCCGGGGTGTTACTTTCGCGTCAGTCTCGCGCGCGTTCGTTGGGTGTCATGTCCGCGCGCGAGGGCGAGGGGTTGATCGCGTCGTCGACGAGGACGTCCTCGTCCTCGTCCTCGCGCGATCGCGCGCTCCGCGCGACGGTGGTCGCGCTCGTCGCGCTCGTCGCCGCCGTCGTCGCGCTCGCCGGGATTCGAGACGCGCGCGCGCGCCTGATGTTTCGGTCGAACAGACAGCACGCGAAACGACCGTTCTGGCGCGGGGCGAAAGGTCAGCGCGATGGGTTACTGCCGCGTTACTCTTCGAGCGAGCTGACGAGGACGAGGACGTTCACGCTGTACGACCACTGTTTGCCGGAAGAGGTGTTGGAATTCGGAAATGACCGAGATTTTTGGACGAGCGCGCCGGCGAGCGCCAAGGTGGTGCAACACAATCACGAGAGTCATCGTTTTTTTGAGTACGACGACGGGCGAGCGGTGAAGCTGCTCAGGGAAGAGATTTCGGACGGATTGTACGCGTGGCGAGCGACCGGAGCGTCGCACTACGATTGGGAGTTTGGATTCGCGTTCGAGAACAAGGCGGGGAAGACGTTTTACGAGATTGGCAAGGGATCGAAAAATTTTCCGTTGGCTTTCACGTCGTGTTCGCAGAGGTACGGAGATTACTTTAACAGAAACGTGCGGAACGAACAGGACGGCGGTAACGTGAGTTACGTGTTCGGGACGTGCGATCGAGAATGCGATCCCGGATACGTCGACACGACGTACAAGACGCAAAATCTGACGGGCGTGCTCACGCTGAGCGGACCGGATTTGGATTTGGGTCCGCAACGCGACGCGCGTCTCATCACGCCTTTGACCATCATGATGTGGTCCGACAGCGACGACGGCGACGTGGGGATGCATCCGCACCAGCGCGTGGCTCTGCAAATCGACACCACGTTCGCGCCCACGAAGGACCGGGTGCGTTGGATCGCGGGCGCAATCGATTACCACCGCGACTACTTGAAAATGGTCCGTTTGGACTTTTATTTGAACAACGGAAACGCCTTTTTGACCATCTCGGGTGAAACGCGTCATTCGCTCGCCGCCGGTCAAGGGTACGACTTCGCGGTGACGAGTAGTCATCACGACTGGCGCGTCGGCGAGACGACGCATGGGGCGTTTCACGCGTACACCGATCCGTCTCGATACGACCTCACCACGATATACTACAAACCTAGCAACACCGCCATGACTGGGTACAAGGTGCAAGGTTTACAGTACAAGTCGTTGAAGATCGGCGTGAGCGCGCCCGTCGGATACGAAGTTCCCGGAATCGACGGCGAAAACGGAAACGACTTTTTACCCGACCATCCCAACGGTGGAGTGATGATCGCCGGTCCGGGGGCGTGGGGTCCAGATGAAGACGTTCGTCGGGTCATCGTGAAGTCTGGTGTGATGTGCTCTCAAGAGCACAACGGAGGCGCGTGTATGTACGCCATCGCCCAACCGTTTAGCCCTCCGAGCAGCGGCACGTGGAACGGCGCCACGTACGGGAGCGGAGCGGCCTCGTACACGACGGAGGCGTACAGCGGGCCGACCAAGACGCGAAAGCAGTGGGTGTTCGGCGCGCTCGTCGGTTATGGATGGAAACTGGTTCGCATCGAAGTCTTCAAAAAATCAAACGGGTCGCTCTGGATGAAAGCCGTGGACGCCGGCGCCGACCACACCGTCATCGCGAGCAGTCTCGACCAAACCACGGGCGATCCCCTGACGTTTGACCTGTCTGCGTCTCTTCGAAATCCAACCAACGGACCGTATCCCCCGTATAAACGGTGGGGTGACACGTGCGGTTCAACCAACTGCGGCCAGGTGCATCGGTCGCTCAACATGGGCGGCATCTATTACGATTTAGCCGGTTCGATGGTGCCCTCTCTCACGGGCATCGATCCAATCTATCCACCCGTCTCGTGAGCGCCGTCTCGTGAGCGCCGAATCGAATATCGTCGACGCGCGTCTTCAGATGTAACAACGCCATGCCGTTTCTTTACACTCGTTCTTTCTACGCGTGAGCGTCGCGGCGCAAACTACTTTACTTTTTCGCCAACCGTTCGCCGACGGCGCGCATGAGCGTCGCCACGGCGTCGGCGCCGTCTCGACCCGTTTTCGCGGTTTCGTCGTAGACGTCGAGCGTAGCCTTGACGCCTCGCCACACTTCGGCGTCGTTCATCTTGTTCAAAAGCCGCGACGCGTATTGGGCTGCATTTAAGGATGCGCGCTCGGCGGGCGTCGACAGCGCGTCGGCGGGCGCGCGGGAATACAGATGGTGCAAGAGCGCGCGCGGATCGACGTCTCTCACCAGCGGCGACGCCTCAATGTTTTCCGTCGGAAGAAGCACCAACGACTTGAACGCTTTGATGGATTTGAACGCCGACGAGTCGGCCTCGCTTCCGGAGACGCGCAAATGCGTCGCCACCGCGTGTGAAATTTCGTCGCATTCCTTGACGAGACGCATCTTGGCTCCAGTGTCCATCTTTCGAATCAAAGACGCGTGCGTCACGAAGGAGCGCAACACGCGCTCGGCGAGCGCCAGTCTCGCGGCGAACAGCGGCCCTCGCGCGGCGGAGAACACATCGCCGTGCGCGTTTGACGAGAGCTGCAGCATGCTCACGGTGGCGATGATGTGCTGCGCGCTCGTATCCTTCGCGGACGCGCGCTCGACCGCGTGCATTTGCGCGAATCTCGCGTCGCAAAAATCGCCGACGGCGTCGAAGAGCGGTCGCGTCGACTCGGTGACGGCGGAGGCGACGTGCTCGAGCCCGACCTCGAGCGCGCGTCGCGGCGCGGGCGCGAAACTCGGCAACACTTTGCTCATCAGTTCGTGCGCGCGATTGAGTTCGCGCGCGATTTGCGCGTTGTTTCCCTGCGTCTGCGTCGCCTCTTCCGCCAAACTGGACGCGTCCACCGAACGACTGATCGAGCGCTTGGCGCGATCCGCGAGGGCTTTGAACGCCAAGCTCGCGTTGCCGCACGCGTTGTTCAACAAATTGTCGTACTCAGCGACGGCGTCAATCTCCGTGCGAACGCGCGACAGAAACGCGTCGGCGCTCGCCGCGTCGACGACGCGCCCACCGGCGAAACAATTGTTCGCCGCATCCGTGAGACGCGTGAGCGAACGCGTGAAAAAAGCCGCCGCGATGGGCTCGACGGCGCGCAGCGCCTGCGCGCGAGTCGCGCCGTCCCTGCGCGTGCACCCGGGCGCGCCCTTGGCGGCGTCGGCGTCTCTCCCAGCCTTGGCGACGACACCCTCGAGCGCGCCGACGAGCCGCGGAAATCCTTTACGTAACGCTCCCGCGACGAACCCGGCGGCGGCGTGCGCGCGCGACAGGTGTTCGCTCACCCCTTTGCAAAAGACGGCCCAGAATCGATCGCACAACGCCTGTGACGAGGCTGATTTGCCCACGACTTCGTCGAGAAAGAGCGTCTGCGTCAACGGATCGCGCTTCTTCGCCAAGACGCGTTGCAAATGCCACACCGACATGGCGTTTTCGTGCGCGGCGTCCATCGCCGCGTCCACGCGTCGCCAGAGCGCGTCGATCCACGCGTGTTCCTCGCCGTGCGGCGGCGCGACGAGATGACGCCCACCTCGACGTTCATTTCCGCTCGATTCCGCGCCGCCGCTTCGCGCCGTTCTCCCCACCGCCTCGGCGTCCAACGCGTCCTTGAACGCGTCGACGGCGGAAGACGCGCACGCCGCGACGCGCGCGTCCACGACGGCGGTCAGCTCATGCAGGTTATAAAACACCTGCAGCGCCGCGCCAACGTCCGCCTGCGACGATGTCTCCATGCCGAGATCCAACGCTTCGTTCGCCTCCCGCCTCACTTCCACCGTACGCGTGCGAATGAACGCCATTCGTTCATCCACGACGTCCACGCCGTCGAGCGATCCTCTCGCGGCGTCGAGCGTGACTTTAATCTCTCCCAATAATTTCGCCGCCTTGCTCAGTTCGCTCGCGTCTCTTCTTCGTCGCGACGCGTCCTCGCAGTTCGTCGTCGGGGAACACTCGTCGAGCTTATTCGCGAGCTTGATGATTTTCGTCGCCGCGCGAAGCGTCTCACCAGTCGCGGCGATGCGTTCCAGCGTCTTCGTCGTCGCCTCCACCGCATCGTGCGGTTCGCGCAATTCTCTCGCCACGCGGCGCATCGCCTCGGCGATCTCCTCGGCGCCGTCCCGAATCGTTTGCATCGTCGTCTCCGCCTCGCTCACGCCTCTCAACGCGTCGTCCAGCGTCTCTCGCTTGGACCGCACCTCGTCTCGAATCAATCGTTCAATCTCTCTCGCCCCCTCGGCGAGCGTCGCCACGTCCTCGAGCACGTTCGTCGTCGTCGTCGAACCAACGCTCGCGTCCGCGCTCGCACCGGCCACCGCTCTCGATCGGCTGAACGCCTCGCGCGCGTACGCCACCGCATCGAATCGCGCATCGTCGTCTCGATTCGTCGTCGCGTGCGTCGCGCCGCTCGCGAACGGTTCGAGCGATGGGTTCTCGCGAACGACGCGTCGGAGCTGTTCGATCATCCGACGCGCGA
>MDTE01014432.1_pt1 | contig 35285 bp, 29 predicted proteins | sample 811231 | NCBI WGS metagenome assembly MDTE01 (sample SAMN05326651, study PRJNA326480) | marine metagenome | isolation source: seawater | place: Indian Ocean: Red Sea | collected 2010
AAAAAACTTTCAAATGATCACACTTCAACAAGAGAAGTTATAATTGATGTGATTAAAAAATTAGAGATGAAAAATTATGAGTTTGAAGATATATGCTGTATTTATCCAACAAGTATTTTTATTGATAAAAAAAATTTAATTAATGCAAATAAAGTTTTTAAAAAAAATAAAAAAAAATATATTTTTTCTGCATGCAGATATTCTCATCCAATACAAAGATCATTTAGCTTAAATAAAAATAATAAACCAATACCATTTTTAAAAAAGAACCTAAAAAAAAGAACTCAAGATTTTAGAGTTACCTATCACGATGCTGGACAATTTTATTTTGGATCTAAAAAAACTTTTTTAAATGGTGTAAATATATTTTCAAAAAAAGCATCTCCGATAATTTTAAAAAGTCAGTATGTTTTAGATATTGATAATCTTGAAGATTGGCATTTAGCTGAAATAAAATTTAAAATTTTAAAAAAAATAAAAAAATAAAAATAATAAATTGAAAAATAAAATTGTATTTATTTGTGAAGCAAATTTAATTATTGGGCTGGGACATTTAAATAGAATAAACAATCTGGCAAAACTATTTTATTCAAAGGGTTATGAATGTTTTATATTTGGGGTTAAAAAAAAATATATTTTAAATAATTATTATAAAAAAATTTTTAGTAAAAATATTTTAACTAAATCAGATATAAATCTGACTTATTTGAATAATCATTTAAAATCCAAAAACTATTTTTTAATTATAGATCATCTAGAAATAAACGTAAAAATACAGAAAAAAATATTCAAAAATAAAATTAAATGGCTTCAATTTGATAATCTGAACAAAAATAATAATAAATTTTTTGCTAATATAGTTGTAAATGCCAATCCCAAGGTCACTAAAAAACATTATTTAAAAAAATTATTTAATAAAAAAAATCAATCACTTTTACTTGGAAAAAAATATCTTGTAGTTCGTGATGAATTCAAGACTAAATACTATAGTCAAAGACAGTATGTATTAATATGTTCTGGAGGTGGAACAAGTGATAATGGTTTCTTATTTTTTGTTACAGGTTTTTTATTAAAAAATTTTTCTAACTTGAAAATAATTGTTGTTTTAAAAAAAAAAGATCCTAGAGAAAAAAAAATTGTTAATTTAGAAAAAAATTCTAATAAATTAAAAATTGTTAGAGATACAAAAAATATTTCTAGATTATTAAGCAAATCAAAAATAGCTATAATTTCTGGTGGAACAATTCTTTTAGAAAGCTTATTTTTTAATTTACATAGATTAGTTATTAGTATTTCAAATAATCAAGAAAAAAACTCTCTTGCTTGGAATAAATTATCTTATGTTAGTTATCTTGGAAGCATAAAACAAAGAAAAATAATTTTGAAGCAAAAGATTTATAAGAAGTTCACTCATTTTTACAATAAAAATAAAACAAAAAAGTTAAGTCAAAGCTTAACAAACGGTAAAGAAAAAATAGTAAAAAAGATAATTAAAATTTTATAGTTTTTTTAAATATTTTAATTTTAAAGGGGTTCCTGCGTACAATGTTTTATTAATTTTTTTTCCTATTACCGTTTTGAAAAATTTAGTTGCTAATCCGTTTCCCGGTCTAATAATTTTGATATTTTTCTCACTTATTATTTGATTTTTTTCAATTTTCTCTGAAATATAAATACTTCTTTTTCTTGTTCTTGCATATTTTTCAAATTTTGTAAAAAAAACGTTTTTTTTCCCTTTAATATCAATAACTTGCTTAATTCTTTTTACGTATTCATTAAATTCAGATGACGTCATCGAAAAATCAGAGTCCACAGTTTTTTGATATTTATCAAGCATCACATGTTTTTCAATTATCTTTGCCCCAAGAGAAACAGCAACCTCAGCAGCTTGTGTGCCAACTGTATGATCAGAGAAACCGACCAAACATTTAAATTTTTTGGATAATTCAGGTATTGTGTCTAAATTTAAATCGGTTCTTTTACTTGGATATACACTTGTACATTTCAATAGTGCAAAGTTTTTACACCCTTTTTTTTTAACAAATTTAACGATTTTGTTAATTTCATCTAAATCTGTTGCTCCAGTTGAAATAATTAGAGGTTTTTTAGTTTTTATAACTGCTTCAATTAATTGAAAGTATGTATTTTCGAGAGATGCAATTTTATAAATAGGACAATTAATTTTTTCCAAAAAATTTACTGCTTCAATATGAAAAGGACTGCTAAAAGCAATTAAACCTCTTTTTCTTGCGTATGAAAATAACTTTTTTTGCCATTCCCATTTCATGCTTGATTTTTTGTATAATTCAAAAAGGTTTGAATTTTTCCACAAACTATTCTTTTCTCTAATTACGAATTCTTTTTTATTTAAATTTAAAGTCATTCCTTCTGGTTTAAAAGTTTGAAATTTAATTGCATCGGCACCAGATTTTGAAATTGCATCTATAATTTTTTTAGCCTTGGTATAATTTTGATTATGATTTCCAGACATTTCAGCAACAATAAAAGGATATTTCCTTCTTTGTAAATTATTTAGATTTATCATTTAATTTAAAAGATAATTTATTTTGTTACAAAATCAATTTTATTAATTGATTTATTTGAGTTTTTTATAGCCTCATCAATATTACTACCATATGATAAAATTACTCCAAATCTATCATGCGATGTATTTAATTTTGGAATTTTTTTTAATTTTTTAAAATAAATATTATATATACCCTTAGATTTTTTTGCTTTTTCGATACCATTAATTTTTTTTATAAATCTATATTTATTGAGGTCTATTTGTGTAATAAATTTAATATAAACTGACTTTCTTTTTCTTTTTTTTTTGCATTTTCTCAAACTATTTTTATATCCTAAACAGTTATAAATCATAAATTCAATAGGATCTATTCCTGAAGACATTAAAGCCATTTCTCTCATATAGCCACCTGGAATTCTTGAAGCTATTTCAATTAAATAAAATTTTTTATTTTCTGCTAAAATTACTTGTGGATAAGCAACACCATTAATTAACCCAATTGATTTAATTGATTTAATACACAATTTTTTTAATTCTTTTAATTGGTAATTATTTAATTTTGATGGATATATGTGTTCAGTAGCAATTCCAAAATTTTTAGTAATAGATGTTTTACGATGAGAAATACTCAAAAAATTTATTTTTTTATTTTCTACTAATGCAACAACATTATATTCATTACCCTTATAAAATTTTTCAATTATTACCCTTTTGTCCGAACTAAATTTTTTAATTAAATTAATTTTACTTTTGATCTTATTGCTATCATGTATTAATTGAACTCCTTTTTGCCCAGAAGAGTCAGAAGGTTTTAAAACAAAAGGAAATTTTTTTGTTTTTATAAATTTTAGATATTCTCTTTTATTTTTTATAGATGCAAATTCAGGAGATCTAACTTTATCTTTTTGAAACTTTTTCTTCATTTCTATCTTGTTTGTAGAAAGCTTTGCGGTTTCGATCGAGGTTCCATTTAAATTTAAATTAGATGTAATTTTTGCAACTGTTGGTACAGCAATTTCAGAACAAAGTGTGAAGACACCATCAACATTATGTTTTTTAGCTATAAAAAAATTATTTTTAAAATCTTTAATACTTAAATTATAAAAGTGATCTGAATATTTTTTGCCTATTGCATTTTTGTTTTTGTCGCTAACTATTACTGACATGTTTAAGTCTTTGCACATCTTAATCGCTTCTAATTGTTCTAAACCACCCCCTAAAATGAAAATCTTTTTCTTATTCATTTGATTTAAATTTATCCTTATATTAATAGATCTCATTATTATGTTTTTTTTACAAAAGTTTCAAAGTTTTTTGATAGATAGAAAAATTTATTCAAAGTATTTATCTAATAACAACAGATTTTTTGATAAAATAAAATATGATACTAATAAAAAAATATTAGTTGAATATTTTAATTTTAAACCTTCATTTATTTCTTATTCATACTTTTCAAATATTTTATCAAAAAAACATAAAGCAAATATATTTTTTTTTAATCCCTCACCAAAAAAAAATTATCAAAAAATTTATGCTTGGATTAAAGATATTTTTAACTTATCAAATTTAAAGTTTGTTAAATCACTAAATGGCCAAAGAGTAATTACTCCGTCATTAAAATCAACTAAACTTACCAATATTATTTATAAAAAAATAGTAAAAAAAATTAAAAACAAACAAGATATCTTAGATATAAAAATATTTTCTATACCAGTTGGTGACTTGATATATGATGAGTATTTAGCAAGGTATCAAAAAGGAACTATAGACATAAGAGATGAAAATTTTTTGTCCTTTTTAAAGTATTCAATCGATTTATTTTTGTATTGGTATAAAAAACTTAATAGAAGTGAAATTAAATCTTTGATTTGTAGTCATACAACTTATTTTATAGGTCTACCTGCACGTGTTGCAGCTTTTAAATCTATTCCTTGTTATTGTATTAGTAACTCATTTGCTTCTTATTTAACTAAAAATAATTATCGACAATATCCTGCTTTTACAAAATTCCCTTCAATATTTAAAAAAATTCCAAAAAATATTTCTAAAAGATACAAAAATGTATCTAAAAGAATGATTATGAAATTTTTTATAAATAAAAATAAATTTAATACAAAAAAATTTTTTGAAAAAAGAGTAAATAAAAGTAAGAATTTTAATGTTCTTGTAGCCGCACATTGTTTTTCAGATGCAGTACATATTCATGGAAAGGATAGAATATTTGTTGATCATTTTGATTGGATTAATTTTTTGGGAAAAGTGTCTTTAAAGACTGACTACAGATGGTTAATTAAACTTCATCCATCTCAATATGATAATAACTTTGAAAAAATGAACGATTTAATAAAAAATTATCCAAATTTACAATTGCTTCCAAAAGAAACAAAAACCCTTGATTTATTAAAAAAAATTAATTGTGCTTTGACAGTACATGGTACAGTTGCGAGAGAGTATCCTTTATTCAATATTCCAGTCTTAAATGCCTCGCATGATGGCCCATATGTTGGTTATAATTTTTCCCATAGCTTTAAAAGTTTAAAAAAATATAAGAATGCATTAATGAACTTAAAAAAATTTAAGGTAAATAAAAAAGAGTTAAATAAGATTTATGAGCAATATTCAGTAAAATATTGTTTGCATTATCATTTTATGGGTTTTGAAAAACATATGTCTCTTATGAAAAAATTTAAGTCAAAAAATTTGAGAGAGTCAAAATTTATTTTGGATTGGAATAATCTGATCAATTTAAAAAAACACAACAGACACTTATTAGATGTAAAAAATTTTGTTAATAATAAGAGGCATGTTTTTTGGGCAGATAATACAAGTGAGGAGTCTAAATATTTGAATATTTAATTTTTTTATTTTAAATAAATCTTATTTGATGTAAAAATTATTTAACTTCAAAAATTTAAATTTATATCATGTTTCAAAACAAAACAGTTCTTATTACCGGTGGTACAGGAAGCTTTGGTAAAAGACTCGTAAAAACTTTTCTTAAAAAAAAAATAAATGTAAAGAAATTAATTATATTTAGTAGAGATGAATTAAAGCAATTCGAAATGGAAAAACTATATAGTGTAAAAAAATATAAATTTTTAAGATATTTTATTGGCGATATAAGAGATAAAGAGAGACTAAAATTTGCATTTAAAGATGCAGATATTATTGTGCATGCAGCTGCTCTAAAACAAGTACCCACAGCCGAGTATAATCCAATTGAATACATTAAAACAAATATAATTGGTGCTCAGAATATTTTAGAGGCAGCGCTTGAAAGTCCAAAAATTTCTAAAGTTTTAGCTCTATCAACAGATAAAGCTGTTTCTCCTTTAAATCTTTATGGGGCTACCAAACTTTGTTCAGATAAACTATTTTTAAGTGCAAATGCAATTAAAGGTGATCAAAATATAAAGTTTAGTGTTTTAAGATATGGAAACGTAATGATGTCTAGAGGCTCTGTTATTCCAGTTTTTTTGAACACTAAAGATCAGCATTTTAATGTAACTACAAAAGACATGACAAGATTTTCCCTAACATTAGACGATAGTGTTAAAGCAGCTTTTTTTGCTCTAAACAAAATGCAAGGAGGTGAAATATTTATACCTAAAGCTAAGAGTTACAAAATTTTAGATTTAGCAAAAGCTATTGATCCTAAGAAAAAGTTAAAAATTGTTGGTAAAAGGCCTGGTGAAAAAGTTAACGAGGTTTTAATACCTAATGTTGAGGCAAAAAATACATATGAAAATAAAAATTATTATATTGTAACAAATTTAAATAAAGTATTTAAATTAAGTGGATTTAAAAAAGTCCCAAATAATTTTTCATATGTAAGTAATAAAAATAAATTTTTGTCTCCATCTCAGATTAAAAAATTAATTTTAGATCAAATAAAACAAAATTTTGAATGATACCTTACTCAAGGCAATTTATAAGTAAAATTGATAAAAGAAATGTTTTGAAAGTTCTTGCATCAAATTTTTTAACTACCGGTCCTGAAATTCAAAAATTTGAATTAAAATTAGCAAAAAAGTTTAAATGCAAATATGTTGCAGTTGTCAATAGCGCAACATCTGCTCTTCATCTATCATGTTTAGCACTTGGTTTAAAAAAAAATGATAATTTTTGGACTACTCCAATTTCATTTGTTTCTAGTGCTAATTGTGCATTACACTGTGGTGCTAATGTTAAATTTATAGATATTGATCGAGCAAATTTTAATATTTCTTTAAAATTATTAGATAAAAAATTATCTGAAATAAAAAAAAAAACCAAGCTTCCAAAAATTGTAATGCCAGTACATTTGTCAGGGAATCCAGTTGATCTTCGTGAACTTAGTAGATTATCAAAAAAATATAAATTTAAAGTTATCGAAGATGCTTCACATGCCTCTGGATCTAAAATAGGTAAAAATTTTATTGGTTCATGTAATCATTCAGATTTGGCTGTATTTAGCTTTCATCCTGTTAAAACTATCACATCTGGTGAGGGCGGGGCAATATTAACTAATTCAAAAAAAATTTATGAGAAGATTAAAATTTTAAGAAATCAAGGTATAGAAAAAAAATCTAGCAAAGTTAAAAAAACAACTATAAATCCTTGGCATTATGAAGTGAACAATCTTGGATATAATTATAGAATGACCGATATTCAAGCTGCTCTCGGTTCCTCTCAATTAAATTTGTTACAAAAATTTATAATTAAGAGAAACAAAATTGCTAATTATTACAAAAAAAAATTATCAAAAAAAATAATTATTCAACAAGTAGATAAAAACAACTTAAGTACATATCACTTATTTATAATTAGAGTAAATTCGAGAATTAGAAACAATATTGTAAGAAAACTTAATAAAAAAAATATTATAACTAGCTTACATTATACCCCAATTTATAGACACCATTTATATAAAAAAAAATTTAACTATTTATTTAAAGATTTTCCAGAGTCAGAAAAATATTACAAAGAAGCTATTAGTATTCCAATTTTTTATGAATTGACTAAACAACAACAAGACAAAATAATATCTATAATTAACTCATTTTTTTAATGAATTTAAAAAAAATTTTATCTTTCTTAAATCTACATCAAAAAAAAATTTTAATATTTTTGTTCTTTCTAATGTTAATATCTACTTTACTTGAATTGATTGGCCTTAGCTTAATTTTTCTCATTTTAAATTTTTTGATTGATAATTCTACAATTGCAAATTCTGTTATAATTGAAAAATTTTTATTATTTTTAAATCTTGAGTTTGATATATTTAATTTTAAAAATTTAGCTATTATTTTAATTGTTGCATATTTGACGAAATTTATTTTTCAAATATTTTTTTTTAATTTTCAGAGTACTTTTGTTTATAAAATTCAAACTCAATTACAATATTTATTGTTAAAAAAATATGTTTCACAAGATTATTTATTTTTTGTTTATAGAAATTCTTCAGAATTTACACGAAATATTAAAGAGACACTACATTATTTTACACATGGAGTAATAAATCCATTATTAAATTTGTCTACAGAAATTATTTTAGCAATAGGAATTATTAGCTTATTATTTTATTACAATTTTATTGTCTCAATATTTGTATTAATATTTTTTTTAATTATATTTTTTATTTACTATTTTTTTATAAAAAATATATCTTACAACTTGGGATTAAAAAGACTGAGTTTTAACAAGTTATTTTTTAAAAATCTTAACCATATTTTAAGCGGTATTAAAGATATTAAGATTTATAATAGTGAAGATTTTTATATTGATAAATTTGCTTCAATAAATAGACAATTAAATAATGTAAAAGCTAATTTAGCATTTCTTTCTCTTCTACCCAAAAGTATTTTCGAAATTTCTTTAATAATACTTATTACTTTATTTTTATACAATGCAGAAAGTTTAAATATAGAAACAAAACAGCTTATTGAATTGTTAAGTCTCTTTGCTATTGCTGCAATTCGCTTACTTCCTTCTATAACTAAAATTTTTGGCTCAATACAAATATTAAAATCAAGCACTTCATCTGTTGAATTGTTGGATAAAGAATTTAAACTTAAAAGTAAAACAGATTTTAACAATAATTCTCAATTAAGATTTGATAATTCAATTACTCTCAAAAATTTATCATTTTATTATAAAAATTCTAAAGAAAGTGTTTTTGATAATTTAAACTTAGATATAAAACTTAATAGCAAAATCGGTATAGTAGGACAATCAGGAGAGGGAAAATCAACATTTTTAGACTTGTTAGTTGGTTTTATAAAACCTAATAAAGGTATAATAACAATAGACAATGAAATAGCTAAACAGGGTCTTTTTGATATAAAAAGTAAACTTGGATATATAACCCAAGACCCTTTCTTACTAGATGACACAATAAAAAATAATATTGTTTTTGGTTATGATGAGGGATCTGACACAAAAATCAAAAATGTATTAAAAAAAGTTAATTTACTCGATTTTGTTGAAAGATTACCAAATAACATTGATACATTGATTGGAGAAAGGGGCTCAACATTGTCAGGTGGTCAGGCTCAAAGAATTGTTTTTGCTAGATGTCTTTACAGAAATCCAAAAATATTAATACTTGATGAAGCTACAAGTTCTTTAGACAGAAAAAACGAGCAAGAAATTTTTGAGACAATTAAAAGTAATTTTAAAAATCTCACATTAATAATTGTATCCCACAATAAAAATATAATTAATGTGTGTGATACTGTATATAAAATTGAAAACAAAAATATAAAACTAATAAATAAAGAGGATGATAAGTTTTAATAATTATATTTTTCAAAGACTAATTAGAACTTTTAAAAATAAGGGCTTTAGTGGTTTGATAATTTCAATTTTTAATTATTTAAATAGCAAATTAAATCCTAAAGTTGTAGGGGAGTTTCCTTTTAAATATCTTTTTTTAAAAAAGAGAAGATTAATTAAAAATTATACTGATAGAAATTTAGATAAATTAGATGATAAGGATATCACTCCAACTGGAAATTATTTAATTAAAAATAGTGTGATTAATTCTAATTCAATTATTTACTCTTTTGGAGTGGGTGGCAGTATTAGTTTTGAAGAAAGTTTATCTAATAAATTTAATTGTGTTGTTAACTGTTATGACCCAACTAATGTTGCTATTAATTTCATGAACAATAAAAAATATAATAAAGATTTAATAAAATTTTATGAATACGGTATTTGGATAGTTGACGAAAAAGTAAAATTTTATAAACAAAATACTTCAACTAATTTAACTGGTGGGTCCATTACTAATTTATTTGAAAATTCAGAATTTGATTTATTACAGTGTTATAAACTTTCTACATTGATGAAAAAAAATAATCATAATTATGTTGATGTTCTTAAGATGGATATTGAGGGTGCTGCTATGGAGGTTTTAAATAACATTTTGCAAGAAAAAATTTTTCCAGGTCAGATAATCGTTGAATTTGAATATTCAGAAACTGATAAAATTAATGAGCAAGAATTTAAGCAATGGTCAAAAGAACTAAGTAATATTGTTAATAAATTTAAACATAATGGTTACAAGTGCTATAACTTACCAAGATATAGTCATTTTCCTTATTCCACTATTGAAATTTTATTTGTCAAGAATCAGTTTTAATTTTTAAGATATTTTTTAATAATTTTTATTAAAAGATTTATATTTTTTTTTGAGTGACAGTATCCAATGAAGAAGCAGCAATTTGAGGATATAAAAATATTATTTTTAACTAGATAATTTTTAAATTCGATACTCTTCGAAAAGTCAATATCGTATTTATTTCTATCAAATTTATTTTTAATCTCTTTATCTGAAAAAATAGGTCTTATTATAGACTCGTATCTTTGTAATCTAAAATTTATTTTTTGGCTTTTACAAAAAGTATTAATATTTTTTTCTAAGATTTCACTTAAACTGTTTATGTGATTTATAATTCTTGCATTATTTTTTTTAATATATTTAAAAGTTTCAAGACCTATTTTAGTAGATAATGGATTTCCTGAAAATGTTCCCCCAAAAAATATATTTCCTTTTAATTTTTGTCGTTTTTTATCCAATTTATGGTTAAAGCAAGTTATTCCAATTGGCATTCCTCCACCGAAACATTTTGCAAAAGTTACTATATCTGGCTTAAATTTATATTTTTTAAAAATGCTAAATTTAGTTACTCTCATTCCAGTTATTACTTCGTCAAACCAAAGTAAAATATTTTTTTTATTACAGTATTTTTGAAGAAAATTTAAATAATCAATACTTTTTTTTGTTGGTATACCGCATTGAATTGGTTCAATTACAATTACTGAAATACTCCTGTAATGTTTATCAAGAATTTTTTTAGTAAGTTTCTCATCATTATATGGAAGCATTATCATATTTTTTTTTGCATCACCTGTACCTAAAGATAAAGAGTTTACAATACGTAAGTTAGAATTTTTTTTCTTTTTATAATCAAACATAAATTGGTCAACAGATCCATGCCAGCTGCCATTTACCATGGCATATTTATTTTTTTTTGTTATTGATCTTGCTAATCTTAAAGCTCTTATATTAGCCTCTGATCCAGAGTTGCTAAATATAAAATTTGAAAATTCTCTAAAAGTTTTTTTTAAGAAATTTTCATAATTAATTTTATTTATATTTTCACTAGAATAATTTGAACCTAGTTTTGATTGTTTTTTTAAATTTTGAATAAATATATTATTTGAGTGTCCAAGTATCATTGCACCACTCGAAAGTGAAAAGTCTAAGTATTTTTTATTTTTTGTATATAGATATTGATTTTTTGCTTTTGTAACTTTTATCTCTAAATTTTTCATTTTATAATTTAGCAAGAAAAAATGTTCTTCCTTCTTTGGAATTCCATTTTTCCCCATATTCAATGTAATTAAGATTAAAAAACTTAAGAAGTTCCTTTAAGTTTGTAAAATAATCAATTCCATATTTTTGCTTTTTGGGATGATAAATTGCCAAAGTATGAATTAAATATTTGTTTTTAAAATTTGTTTTGAGGAATTTAGTAAATTCTTTTAATTTTGGAAGAATATACCAGCTAATTTCAGACATTATTATTATGTCAGGATTAATTCTTAAATACAAATCTTCGTTAAAAAGATCAGATTGAAAAAATTTACATTTTTTATTTCTTTTTTTTGCTTTTTTTATAGCCGTTAAACTTATATCTGTACCATAAGTTTTAAAACCTAATTTTCTTAAATTTTCAGATAAATCACCAAAACCACATCCAATTTCTAAAGTTTTTAATTTTTTTTTTTTCTTAAAAGATAACATTTCACAATAATTAATTATTGCTTTCTTAGATGTTTCAAATTTTTCCTGTTGAATTTGATTAAATGGGTTCTTATAATTTTTATATAAATCTTCAAATTTTCCAACAAATTTTCCGTTATAAATTGTATATTTATGCATATTTGATTTTTTGAGCATAGAAATTTTTTATTTTTTTAAAGGATTATCTATCCAAGCTTTAAAATGCTTTTCACCATAAACCATACCGTCAGCATTACATTGGTTACAAGGATTTAGATTTCTTTTACCAGATAATAAGTTTCTTCTAAATTTTGATAAAACTGGGCCTTTCCAAATATCAAAAATTTCAGTTTGCATTATATTTCCCATTGTTTGACGTCTCTGCCAATCTTGTGGACATAAAAAAACATCTCCATTCCAGTCAATTAACATTTGATAAGCTGTATAAAAACATTTAGTTTCAGAAAAATTTTTTATTTCTGGTTGATTACCAACACTTACTGTGCCCACTCTATTAGTTAACTTTACGCCATAGTCTATTTTATCACTATACCATCGATCTCTTAGTATTACAAAATCCTCAGGAATATCTAACTCATAAATCAATTTTTTAAATTTTTGAATTTGCTCTGGTCCGTCATACAAGCTAATAATAAGTTTCGTAGCTTTAGAATTATATAATTTTAAAAGAGATTTTTTATTAATCATATCTCCATTTGTTATTATTTCCACCCCACCTACATTTCCAAGTTTGTTTACTATTTCGTAAAAATCTTTATGCAACATAGGTTCTCCATAACCACATAAACAAAAAGCACCTTCAAAATTAATTTTTTGTAGATCTTTTATAAGTTTATCTATAAGTCCAATAGTCATTTTTTGGTATGTATTAGGTGCAATTGTATCATCTGATTTTGGACAAAAAGAACAAGCTCTATTACAAACATCAATTAGGCTTAATTCTATCCAGCTAGGAATAGGTATATTATTGAAAAATTGAGGTTCTCTATCAAGTATTGGTTTTTTCCTATTAATATTTTTTTGTATAGTCTCTTTGGGATCTAAAGGAGGATTGTTATGACCTATATCAATTTTCATTCAAACTATCCTTATCATTATGAATTTCTAATTTTAACTCATCGTATTCTCTCATTTTTTGCTTCATGAAATTTATTGTTAGATTTCTCTTCATTTCAAAACCAGAAGGAGTAAGTGCATAGAGATAACTAAGTTTTTTTGGGTTTTTTTTAAAATTTTTAATTTTAATGAAACCTTTTTTTTTTAATTCATTGATGCAATAATTAAGTTTCCCCAAACTAAATCCCAGCTCTTGTGCCAACTGTCTTTGGGAGGCCTGAGGTTTCTTAACTATTTTTCTAATAACTTGAAGATGATCTTCATTACTTTTCATTCATAGATTTATATCGTTCAATATTTGAACAGTAAAGAATTAAATTGGTAAATATATCAAAAAAATGAATATATTCTAAATATTTCAATTAATTTTTACACTTACCTTATAAAATTTTTTTTAATTTAAAATATGAAATAATTTGCTGGATACTAGTTAAATTTTTATCAAAAGAGATATTGTTCTTAATGAACTTATCAAAATTTTTTGTTGATTTTTTCAGATCTTTTAAAAAATTGGTTTTATTCTTAATTTCATAATTTTCTAAATTTAATCTTTTTATTTTGAGTGGATATGAATATAATTTCGATCTCTCGTTTATATAATTTCCTAAATATTTTCCGTATAAATTAATAATTTTTTTTTTTAGTAAAATTGCCTGAATTATCGAACTACCTTCATGATATAAAACTATAAATGCATCTCTTATCATGTTTTCCGTCTTAAATTTTACACACTTAAAATTTCTAAAGTCTTTTCTTATTTCTGAAATATTATTTTTTGGGTGGAGACAAATTATAACTTCCTTTTTATATAATTTACTTAAATTTTTTAATAAATTAACTAAATCATAGTAATATTTTTTTCTATTATTTTCATTTCTATCTCCCTCTCTAAGTAAAACATCTTTGTGGTCAAATAACATTCCATCAATAAATACGATTTTATTTTCTTTAAGATTAGCTTTTTTAATTATATTTTCATCATGGTGTTTGCTATTAATTTTAATTACTTTCTTGAAAAATGATAAATCAATTCCAATTCTTTTAATTTTATTGCTAAAACCATTGTTTATTGAATTGATGATAAATGAACTAGCCTCAAAATAAAAATCTATTTTTGGCCATATACCAATTATAGATAGCAGCCTAATTAAATAATAATTTAATCTAAAATTAACAAAATTTTTGATTTTTGAAAAAATATTATTATTTTTAAAATTAAAATTCTCTGGATTATATCCAAGATTACTAATATAAAATTTTACAATTTTATTTTTTTTAAGTATAAAATTTATTTTAAAATATTTAAGACCAAAATTTAAATTATATAAAATTAAAAAATTATTTTTTTTAAATATATAATTAAGCTCACTCAAATTTTCTGGTCTGTATATTTTATATTTTTTATTGAATTTTTTTAAATTTATCGCTCTTCTATTTTGAATTTTACTCACATCAATAATTATTAAATAATTTAATTCTTCATAAAAATTTTTAAAAATTTTTTTAGTTAAATTATAAAAATTCTTTTTTGACATATCAGTAATAATACAAAGTTTTTTATTCATTAATCTATTTTATGGATATAGAGGGCATTGGAAAAATAAATTTAGTTCCTTTTAAAGATGCATTTTTTTCTCTTAATAATATTTCATTTTTAAAATGCCAAGGTAATACCAGATAATAATCTGGACTTATTTTTCTAGAGTAGTTTTCAGAAATTATTTTGATTTTAGTACCGGGTGTATACTTATTATATTTGAACGGATTTCTCTCAGCTATATAAGAAATTTTAGAATTATCTAAATTAAAATATTGCAATAAAACATTTCCTTTTGTTGAGGCGCCATAGCCATGAATAATTCCTCCCTTTTTTTTAATTCTATTAATAATTTTATTAAGTTTAGTTTTATTGTTTTCTATTGTTTCAAAAAATTTTTTTAAATTATTTTTATTGTTAATTTTTGCATTTTTTTCATTATTTAAAGCCCTTAATACTGAAATTGAACTTTTAAATTTACTTTTTTCATGACATATAAAATACTGAGAACTTCCACCATTTACATTGTTATAAGAATGTTTAAATACACGCATTCCATTTTTTTTTACCATTTCAACAATATTTTTTGTTGAGTAATATTCTAAATGTTCATGACAAAAAGTATCAAAAATATTATTTTTTATAATAGAAAGTAAGTCTGCATGTTCCATTAAAAAAATACCATCTTTGTGGAGAATTTTTTTTATATCTTTTAAAAATTTATTAGGATTTTCTAAATCATAAAACATTGACAAAACAGTAATTATTTTAAATTTTGTTTTTGGAAATTTTTTTTTGATTTTTTTTAAATTAAAAAAATCTGGAATTGTAAAATTAATTTTTTTATAAAATTTTTTATATTTTTTTATTGTAGGATCTACACCAACAGTTTTGACTTTATTTTTGTAAAATTTTAATAGCGTTCCATCATTGCTTGCAATATCTAATACAAAATCATCTTTATTTAATTGAACCTTTTTTTGTAAAGCTAAAACCACATTCTTAACATGTTGTGTCATAGTTTGGTTTATACCGGTTCTATATCCGTAATCTTTACCATATAAAATTTCTTTTTTAAAACTTCTATCTAGTTGAACTAATTTACATTTTCTGCACATCACGATATTAAGAAAACCACCTGGAACTTTATCATTTTTTTTGGATGGAAATTTGCCTGTAAATTTTAAATTACCGAAGGAGAAAATTTTATCAAATAATTTAAAATTGCAATTTCTACATTTTGATATATTCATTGGATTGTTTTCAGTGATAATCTTAATTTAAAAATAGTCAATAAAAATGCATTTTACTTTTCTATTTATAACCAAAGGGAGATACGAGTTTAAACATAGTCTCACAAGGTGCATTGAGCAGTTAGCTAAATCAAAAAATATAAATATTATTATAATTGATGGAAATAAGGATGATAGAATTGAAAAATTTTTAATTGATTTAAATGTTAAAGATAGAATTAAAGTTATAAAACAAACTAGAGGAAAGTTTATAAGAGCGTGTTTAATTGGAATTGAAAATTTAAATACTGAATACTTTACATTTATGCATGATGATGATTATATTTCTCCAGATTTTTTCAAAATGGTTGATTTCGCAATAAAATATAAATCAAGTGTTATTGGAAATGGGATCGTTTTACCAAGAGTAAATGATTACTTTACTTTTAAAAAAATTGAGCAATTGTCAAAAATTAATCGTGATAAATTGTTAAATAGTTATTTTTGTTCAAAAAAAATAAACGGGAAATTTTTACCTGCTAATCCGGCCTGTTCAGTTTTTAAAATCGATGTTGCTAAGAATTGGGTAAATGTTATTAAAGTTCTTCTTAATTTCAAATTTGTATCTAATTATTTTTTTTACAAAAATATAGGTCAAGATTTATTAATATATTTAATAGCTTTAACTATTCAAAAAGAAATCTATTACTATAAGGATTATTCTTGTCAATTTTCTAGCCACAAAGACTCAATGAGTGTAAATTTTGGTTCCCACAACCTTGGTGTTGGTTACTGGCTTGCAAAAAAAATATACAGTAGACTTTCAGGAAATATTTTTTCTTATAATCTTAAAAATGAGGAGAAAATTAATTTATTTTGCAGAGGGTTTTTATATTGTTTAAAACAATTGTTTAATAATAAAAAATTTCGTTTTCACTCCAATACAAAGCTGTTAAAAGAAATTTTAAATAGTAATAAAATTGAAATCAACAATATTAAGAATTAAAATATCGAATCTATTTAAGCTCATTAGCCTAATAGTTTTACCTTTTAAGTTTTTAATGGAGCTTTTTTATATAATACATAAAATACCCTTTTCACAAGGATACGAGTTCTATAAGTGGAAAAAAATTAAAAAAATTTTAGATTCTAATAATAAAAATCTATCAATTAAGAATGTAGGAGGATTAGATGAAAGAATAATTGAGTATAGATGGGTTTTTAATGAATTAAGAAATGCAAAAAAGGGTTCAAAAATACTTGATGCTGGATCTACTATTAATTTTCCAGAAATAATCTCTAGATTAAAAGATAATTTCAAAATTACTATTCAAACTCTTTATCCAGAAAATTATTGTTTTTATGATCAAAGTATTTCTTATCATTATGATGATTTATCAAATAAGTTATTCAATAAAAATACTTTTGATGTGGTTACATGCATTTCCACATTAGAACATGTTGGTTTTAATAATGAGATTTACAATTACAAAAAGTTTAAATTAAAGAAAAATAAAAATAACTATTTAGATGTTATAAAAAATTTTAAACATTTACTTAAGCCAAATGGAAAACTTCTTTTAACTATCCCCTTTGGAAAATATAAAAAATTTAAAAATTATCAAATATTTAATCAAAAAATGTTATCAAAAATTATTAAAATATTTAAACCTAAAAAATATAAAATAACATATGTAAAATATTATTATGGAAGTTGGGAGGAGTGTTCAGCTAGAGATATCGGTAATTTTTTTCTAAAGCATAAATCTATTCATTCAGTAAGAGATAATTTAGCCTCATCGAGATTTGTGGCATTAATAAAATTAATAAAGTAAATATTTTTAAATGGGTAATATTTCGATTGTAGTAGTTTCCTTAAATACAAAAGTTGAATTTATGAAAACTATTAACTCAATATTAAGTCAAAAAAATAAAAATTATGAAATAATCGTAATTGATGGATTTAGCCAAGATGGCACTGTTGAAGAAATTTATAGATTAAAGAATTTGCTTTTTGATTTTAAAATTGAAAAAGATGATGGGATATATTATGCAATGAACAAAGGTATAAGACTTATTAAATCAGAGTGGACAATTTTTTTAAATTCTGGAGATATATTCTTTGATAATAATATAATTGATAAAATTCACGATTTCAAAAAAAATTCTGTTGATATAATTTATGGTGACACAATAATAAATAATGAATTTTTTAAATATAAAATAAATGGAAAAAATTTTGATACCAAAACATGCATTATGCCTTTCTGTCATCAATCATCAATTGTCAAAACAAATATACTAAAGTCTTATATGTTTGACACAAATTATAAACTTTCTTCTGATTTTGATTTTTTTTATAAATGTTTTTTAAATGGTAAAAAATTTGTATATTTTAACAATGTAATCTCAATTATCAAAAGCGGCGGTATTTCTGATAAAAATAGGTCTAAAGTCTTTAATGAAAATATTAAAATATTAAAAAATAAAAAAAATTTTTTTTTAATTATGAGAATTTATAAGTTAAAATTCTATCAAACACTAGTAAGTACAATAAAAATTTTATTACCAAATAATTTAATAAAGAAAATTCTGAAATTTAAGTATAAAAAAAACACTGTAAAATGATAACACTTGGAATTAACGCTTTTCATGGAGATGCAGCAGCATGTATTTTTAAAGAAAAAAAATTAATTGCTGCGGCTGAGGAAGAAAGATTTTCAAGAATAAAACATACAGCAGGCTTTCCAATTGAGGCTATTAAATACTGTCTTAATACATGTAAAATAGATATTTCTGATGTAGATTATGTTACTGTTAACAGAAATCCAAAACAAAAAATCTTACCTAAAGTAATTTATGCTGCAAAAAATATTTTTAATTCTAAATTTTTATTTAATAGATTTAAAAACCTAAAAAAAATAAACTCAATTAAAGATGATTTGGAAAAATATTTAAATAAAAAATGTAATGCTGAGGTTTATTTAATAGATCATCATACTTCACATATAGCAAGTTCAATATACTTTTCGCCTTATGAACGTACTAATTTTATTTCCGTAGATGGTTTTGGAGATTTTACGAGTACAGTTACTGGCCATTATGATGGAAATAAAATTAATAAATTTAATGAAGTTTTGTTTCCCCATTCTTTAGGGTTATTTTATACAGCTTTAACCCAATATTTAGGTTTTCTAAAATATGGTGATGAATACAAAGTTATGGGATTGGCTCCATATGGAGAACCAAAGTACTTTGATAAAATTAGAAGTATGATTATAGATACAAAAAATTCCTTTAAACTTGATCTTAAGTATTTCAAACATCATACAGGTGATGTTGAAATGACTTGGCTTTATGGTGAGCCAAAAATTGGCAAGGTTTATTCTGATGATTTGATAAAATTACTAGGCCCTGAGAGAAATCAGGATGATGAAGTTAAAAAGATTCATATGGATATTGCTTCTTCAACTCAAAAAGTTTATGAAGAGGTTCTATTTCGTCTAATTAACAAACTTTACTATATAAATCCCAGTGACTCATTATGCATTTCAGGTGGATGTGGAATGAATTCTGTTGCAAATGGTAAAATAATCAAAAATTCTAAATATAAAAATATTTTTATACCTTCTGCCCCAGGAGACTCCGGTGGCTCGGTAGGTTCAGCCAGTTATTTGATAAATAAAAAATATAATGAGAGAATAAAATTTAACAATGATCCTTATTTAGGCCCTGAATATAAAGATGAAGACATCTCAAATGAATTAAAAAAAAGATCTGATATTATAAATCTAAAGAATGTAAAAATATCAAAATTTAATGATATTAAAGTATTATTAAAAAAAACTGCAGCTAATATTTCCGATGGAAAAATAGTTGGTTTTTTTAATGGTAGAATGGAGTGGGGCCCAAGGGCTCTTGGAAATAGGTCAATTCTTGCCGATCCAAGAAATCCAAAAATGAGAGAAGTATTAAATTTGAAGATTAAAAGAAGAGAGGAGTTTAGACCTTTTGCACCATCTATTTTGGAATCGCATGTTTCTAATTGGTTTGAGTTAAATGATGAAGTTCCTTTTATGTCCAAGGTTTATCAAATTAAAAAGGAAAAAAGAAACTTAATACCAGCCGTAACGCATGTTGATGGATCTGGAAGACTTCAAACTGTTTCAAAAGAATTAAATAATAACTACTATTATTTAATTGATTATTTTAATCAACTAACGAATGTTCCAATTTTATTAAATACATCTTTTAATGAAAACGAGCCCATTGTATGCAAACCATCCGAAGCTTTAGATTGTTTTTTAAGAACTAATATGGATATATTAGTTCTGCAGAATTATTTTTTAGAGAGAAAAGAATAAATTTAAGTGGAACCCATCTATCATACTGATTTAACCATACCAATAGTTAGTTTAATAAATGGATTAATTTTAATTTTTGGTTTTTTTTATTTTGGAAAAGTTTTACAAAAAAAACTTAAAATAAGTTCACTTATTGCAGAAGTATCATTTCCTGATTTTCAAAATATATTAGTTTCAATTTTATTTTCTATTATTCTGCTTTACCCTATATGTCTTTTTTTTGAAGGTTCAAAATATGTTCTTAAATTTTATGTGTATATAATTTATGGATTTGGACTTTTAAATTTATTTTTTTTTTTAAAAAAATTTAAATTTAATAATTTAAAATTATTTACAAGAAAAACCGACATTAATTTTACTTTATTTATTTCAATTTTAATTGGATTAGCTCTAATAAGTTTAGCACCTGTAACAAATGCTGACTCACTAGACTACCATTTATTTACATCAAAATATTTAGTTGAAAATGGAAGTTATCCAACTTTTTTAACAAATTTTCATTCATCTTATGTGTCTGGATCAGGTGAAATTTTAATTGCTTTAGGACTTTTAGTTGGATCTGAACAGTTTGGATCTATTATACAATTTTCAGGTTTATTATCTTTAATAGGAATTTTAAAAAAATTTAGATCACCTTATTATTTTTATATTTTAATAATTTCTAGTCCAGTTATTGTTTTTTTTGTATCCTCACTTAAACCACAATTATTTACTATTTGTTCGATTGTATTTGCATTTTCTTTAATATTTTTCTCAAAATTTAGTAAAGAAAATATTAGAGCTTACGAATTAAAAAAAATATTTTTTATTTGTTTAATTTTATTTAGCTCAATTACTGTTAAGTTTTCATTTATACTAAGCGCTTCATTGCTAATATTTATAATATTGTTAAATAATTTTAACATAAATAAATTAATAAAAATAATTCCTATAATTTTATTATGTTATTGTTTGACCATTTTACCATCTGTGATTTGGAAATATAATACTTTTAATGGTAATTTTTTTGAGTTAATTTACAGTCCTTTTTCTACTGAGAGATATGGTTTGTTTTATTTTAAACAATATCTTACTAACTTATCAGAAAAAAATCTTTATTGGTTTATTATTCCAACGAGTTTAGGAAATTTTACTCATTCCCTTGGTTTAGGTACTTTATCAATTTTTTATCTTTATTATCTAAGATTTAATAAAAAAACTTATTTTTTAATAATTTTATTGATTATATTTCTTACTATTAGTTACATATATGGACAATTCACAGCAAGATTTTTTTTAGAGCCTTACATGTGGGTGATTATCTTTATCTCTAAATATAATAAAATAATTAAAATTAATAAAGTTCATGAATTTTTTTTCAGATTACAAAGTTTAGTATTTATTTGTATTCTTCTCTATGGTGTAACTAATCTATCTATTGGAGTAATTAATTCTGATTTAAGAGATAAAGTTTTAGAAAAAAATGCTATGAGTTACAAATTTTTTAAATGGGTAAATCAAGAGTTAAAAGAATATAAATCGCCAATTTTAAGCTTTGAGAGATCAATTTCTTTTAGTAATAATTTAGCAATTTCAAGAGACCATCTTTTCTTTGTGAACATGTCAAAGGTAGATGCAAAAGATTATGTTAATGAAATCAAGAATCTAAATCCAAAATTTATGGTTTTTTCATCTAATAATACTACTCATCGAAAATATTTGGGATGCACTACTGAGATGTATAGTCATGCTAAGGATATTTCTTTTCACGCTGCAAGAAATCCCTTAAATAAAAATCCAAATAAATTTGATGGATTTATTTACAAAATAGATTCAAGTAAAATGCCTGAATGTATTAATCCAAAAAAAGTCGATACATACTCAAGACAATGATTTTTTTTCTTATCTCAATAGTATTAATTAATACTTTATTTGTTTTTTTTCATAAACAGGTATCTACAGTTATAAATGTTTATGATATTCCAGATAAAAAAAGAAAATTTCATAAAAACAAAACACCAATAACTGGAGGATCCTTAGTTTTAATAAATTTACTAATTTATGGACTTTTTGTTTTTGTAAATAATAAATTTTACTTTGAAAGTAATTTAATTTTTTTTGATATTTACGATTTTTGTATTTTTTTATTTACATGTATCTTAATTTTTTTACTAGGCTATTTAGATGATAAATTCACTTTAGGTCCAAATAAAAAGTTTTTTCTTATACTAATCATAATATTTCCAAGTATTATTTTTTCAGAAAATTTAATTATTGAAAACGTGAGACTCAGTTTTTTTGAAGGCAACATTAATTTAAAACAATTCTCTTTATTTTGGACACTTCTTTGTTTCTTATTGTTTATAAATGCATTTAATATGTTTGATGGTATAAATTTGCAGGTAGCGATTTATTCAAAAATTTTGTGTGTAATTCTTCTTTTATACGGAGTTAATGCTGAGCTAATTTTTTCTTTAATTATATGTTTATTAAGTTTTTCCTTTTTAAATATAAAATCTAAGTCGTTCTTTGGTGATGGAGGAACATACTTATTATCTTATATCTTTGGTTATTTATTTATCAAATTATATAATAGTCAAATTGAGATATCTTCTGACCAAATAGTTTTAGCAATGCTCCTGCCTGGGATTGAACTTTTAAGACTTTTTATTTTAAGAATAATAAATAAAAAAAATCCTTTTTTACCAGATAGGAATCATTTGCATCATTATCTTCTTAAAAAATTTGATTTATTTTTCGTGACTATAATAATTCAATCCTTAATAATTTTTCCATTAATGTTAAGTTTCTTTATCGGTTACAATTTTTTATTGTTAATTGTATTGATAATTATTTATTTTTTATTAATTATAAAATTTAAATAGTTTTTTTCTTTAAAATTATAATTTGATATTGAAAATTTTTTACGAAAAAATTTTTGAATTTATCCTCTAATAAATATAAAATTTTTAACATGTATTTTCCTAAAAAATTATCTGGAAATAAAATTTTTTGATGGCCAGAGGAAAATGATCTCCATGGATACATATTAATATCTGCTCTTTTTTTAAATTTATTCCACCATTTATTAGAATTACAAAAAAAATAAAGATTATTTTTAATTTTATTTTTTCTTTTATATTTAAAAACTTTTTTTATTTTTGAAATTATATTATCTGGATTACTGTAAACTATAATAATTGGTGTATTAGGTTTAGCAACATCAATCATTTTGTTAATTACTTGAGCTTGTTTACTTTGATCAATATGATAAATTGTGTGCATACTAATTATGCAATCAAAAAAATTTTTTTTAAATTTAATTTTTAAAAAATCATTACAGTAATATTTACCTTTTTTTTTTAGTTTTTTTTTTGCTATTTTTATTGCTTCTTTTGAAAAATCAACACAATGTCTATATTTAAAATTTTTAGAATAAAGAAGATATTCTTTGTATTGAATTGGTCCTGATGCAAAATCTAGAATATTTTTACCTTCTTTGGGTATAAATTTTAAAATTCTTTTTCTGCATTTTGATACATAATCTTTAGAATTAATTCTTAAATCTTCAAAAAGTTTAGCATCCTCAAAATTACTTTTATCTTTCTTCCACCCAGAAGTGTTGTAATATCTATATACGTTCATTTTACTTTGAAATTTATGAAGGTTTTACATATTACAAACGAATTTACAAAAAAAAATTTTAGTATTTCATCATTAATTCTATTTATTACAGATTACCTAACTAAAAATCATCAAATTATATCATCTATCCTTACATCCCAAAAAGATAAATTGTTATTTAATGAAGAAAAAATAGAGTGTTTAGTATTTTATAGGTGGTTAGATTTTTTTTTTAAAAAAAAAAAATTAGAAAACAAAATTTCAAATTATGATTTAGTACATATTCACGGTATATGGGCCCCAATACAAATTATATCAATATTAATTTGTAATAAAAAAAATATTAATTTTATAGTACACCCTCATGGCATGTTACTTCCTGAGGCTTTAAAAAGTGGTGGTAAAATAAAATACTTTTTTAAAAAAATTTTTTTATTTTTTTTAAAAGATATATTAAAGGGTAAAGTTAAGTTTATTTCAATTACTACTCAAGAAAATTTAGCAATTCAAAAATACTTTCCTAATGCACATATATTTGATATCTCAAATCCAATACCATTTGATTTAAAAAATATAAGTAACGACAATAAAAAAAAAATTTTTGTTTATTTTGGAAGAATTCATCCACACAAAAATTTATATCTTTTAATTCAATCTTTTTTAGAAGCTAATTTAGATAAAAGTTGGAAATTACATTTATACGCAATTAAAGATGATAAAAATTATTTATCAAAATTAAAAAAATTAATTGGCTCAAATAATCAAGTTGAGATTAAAGATCCAATATTTGGTAATAATAAACAAAATATAATGAGGGAAGCATGGATTAATGTTCTAATTTCAAAATCTGAGGTTTTAAGTTTATCAATTTTAGAATCTTCAGCACATCAACTTCCAACTTTAGTTAATGAAAAAATCGAAACAAGTGATTTAGAGGACTCAGTTATTCCCACAACCGTAAACATTAATAGTGTAAAAGAAAAAATTTTAGAAATATCACAATGGAATTTAAAAAATCGATTATATAAAGGTCAAAATATTTATGAAAATGTAAAAAAAAAAACTTCTATTTCATTAATAGCTAGTAAATATATTAATCTTTATAATGAAATTAAGTTAGAAAATACTTATCAAGAAAAACATAAACAATCAAGTTTCTCTTTATTTTCTAGTTTACAAAAAAATTATAAATTTTTAATTATTTCAGGTGCTTACATGTTTAATTTAATGTTTGCATCTTTCATAGTTGTTTTACTTGTTATATTAGGAAATTATTCCACTGCAGGTGAATTAGGTTTAGTTACAAGTTTTTGGATAACTTTGACACAAATTTTTTCTAGTAACATGAGGAGCATAGTTGTATCAGAGCAAAAAACCGAATATGCTCTAGTAACACTTTTATACAGAGTAATATTTACAATATTATCTCTTTCGATATTTATTTTTCTAGCGAACAATTTTATTTCTTTTGATAATAAAAATTTAATTATCTCTATTTCTGCTTTAATTATGTTACAGTGGGTTAATGAAATGAATTTAGTTAAATCTGAAGTAGAAAATAAATTATCAATATTTAAAATTTTTACTTTTACAAATATATTAACAATATTCTTTTCAGGGGTATTTTTATATTTTTCAAAACTAGGATTATTTTCCTTATTAGTTTTATTTTATATAATATTTATACTTATTTCACTATTAGGCGCTTTTCGAAAAATTTTAACCAAAGTCGAAAATTTTAATTTTAATTACATAATAAAATTAAATTTAAAAACAATTGCATTTTTGTCCTCTTTTTCAATAATTATAAGTAGTTTTGCATGGAGGATTATGATTTATTATATTTTTAATAAGTCTTTAGCTGGAATATTTTTTGCCTGTTTTTCTATTGGTTCCTTTCCAGGTACACTTTTTAACTCTGTAATTGGTCCAGCTTATATTAAACAAAGAATTGAAATACCTAAGGCTATAAAAAATATATTTTATTTATTTTTCGTTTTTATTTTTTTTGCCTCAGCTACGAGTTTTTATTTTCTCTATTCACAAAATAATATTAATTATTTAAGTTTAGAATTTATTTTATTTACATCATTTTTATCTTTAATTGGTTCATATTTCATGAGTTATGCAATGTATTTAAGACATAAAAAAATTCAAAGTTCTCAAGAGGAAAGATTTTATTTATTTAAAACAGATATTTTTTATGGAATTTCAATTACTTTTTTAATTCCATTGTTATTTTATTTTGGTGGAGCTATTCTAGTAGCATTTTCATATTTATTTGCATCTATAATTGCATTAGTTTCATATTCACTTTCAATGGAAAAAATCGATTAGTGTAAAAACTTTTAATGTCACATTTATTTAAAAACCAAGATAAAAAATATTTTATTTTTTTTAAAGTAATAATTTTTCTATTTTTAATATATTTAACTTATAAAGGCCTTATTAATTATAAAGCTAATAAAGTTATTTATCTATCATTCTCTATATTATTTAACTATTTAATTTTTTTTGCATTTAGAAAAAATGCAAATTTTTTTGAGACATTTTTTTCAATATTTTTATGGCTTGGATTTTGGTTTAAATTAACTGTTACTATATCTTATACTGATGGAATTTTTAGGGAAGGTGTCGGCTTATTTGATTACTCAGCGTTATCTTTTGATAAATCTTTGATTATCAGCCAAATTGGAGTAATAGCACTATTTACTTCTGGTTACTTTAGAGAAAAATATTTATTTAATTATCCTGATAAAATAAATCATATTTTTTCAAATAAAAATTTTTTTACTTTTAATCAAAAAAAATTGTGGCTAATTTTTACTTTATTTTTTCTCTGTATAGGTTTAATTAATTTTTATTTTCATATTTATCAAAAAGGATTAATTCCCAATCAAGATATAAACTTTATTTTAAGCGGTTTTTTTAAATGGTTATTGATCTTTGGGTTATCTACAATTTCAGCTGTTTTAATTTTTTACGAATTTAATTATTTTAAAAAATTTTTTTTATTTAGCTCTATCATTGTGATTTTTGAGACATTTGTAACCTCTATCTCACTTTTGAGTAGAGGAATGGTGTTTAATGCTTTTGCAATACTTTTTGGTATATACAAATTTTCAAAAAAAGTAAAAAAACCAAATAATACACTTTATTATTTAAAGTTAATTTCATTAATATTATTTTTATTTTATATATCTGTATCTATAGTGAATCAAATTAGGTCTAAATATTTTTATGTTGGTAAATCCTTCGAATATTCAATGAAGGAAGAAATTATTAATCAAAGTAAAAATAATACAAAAAATATGTATTTAAATATTAAGCAAAATAATTCTGAAATTATTTATCTATTAGTTAACCGTTGGGTCGGTATTGATGGAGTAATGGCTGTTATTTCTAAAGAGAAAATATTAAGTTTTGACCTTTTTTTAAAAGCATTTGAAGAAAAAAAAACCAAAGATGGAAAAACTTTTTATGAATCTGAATTTGATTTAGATAATTTAGATCCTAAAAATCAAATATATGAAAACATTAAAGGTAATACATTACCAGGAATAATTGCATTTTCATTTTATACAGGTTCTTATTTTATGATGTTTTTTATAATTTTTATTTTATCGATTTTTGCTAGTTCTATTGAATATTTAGCATTTAAATTATCATATAATAATTTAATATTTTCATCTTTAATTGGTCAAATAATAGCATTTAGATTTACTCATTTTGGATACCTACCTAATCAATCGTATCTATTGTTTGGTACAATTATATTAACTATCTTATTTGTTTACGTTTTAAAATTGTTTAACAATAAAACTTTCACAATTAAATGAAAAACTTAAATGTTTTTTTGGATGTTAAAATTTTATTATTTCTAAGTTTTATTTTAATACTTTTAACAAACAATTATTTTTCATTTGAAGATAGTATTTATTTAGGAGCTAGGGATGGTGCTGATTACTTTCTTATAGCTAATGAGTTAGAGAACATCCTCCCAGAAACACTTCATTATCAAAAAGCCTGGAGATTTATAATTCCATTATTTGTAGGGATTATTGGAGATCTATTTAATATTGATACATATTTTGTTTTTAGATTTTTAACTATTTTGTTTTGTTTATTATGTATCATTCTTTTTTACTTGATTTTAAAAAAATTTAAATTTAATGATTTTCATATTTATTTTCTTTCATCATTATTAATTTTTAATCCGTATTTTTTTAGATATTTTTTGGCATTACCAACTATGTTAAATGACCTTGTCTTTATTAATGCTGGTTTAGTTTTTATTTTGGGAATTCTTAACAAAAATAAATATTTTTTTTATTTTGGATTTTTTTTATCCTTAATATCAAGACAAAATTCAATTTTCTTCCTTATAAGTATCGTTATTACTAAGCTTTTTTTTAAGAAAAATTCAATAATTAAAATTAAGGATATAACAATTATGCTAATTTTAATGATTATAATTTTTTCAATAAATTATAAGTTTGCCAGTTATTATGCTTTTTCAAATGATGCATATACACTTAGTAAAAGATTCAATATATTTTTGTTAGATTACAATTTAATTGATTTTGTTAAATATAACTTATTTCCTCTAATTATTTTATTACCTTTGATAATTTATTTGTTAATAGAAAAAAACACCCTTGATTTTAGTAAAATCAATATTGAATTTTTCTTTATTATTTTACTGATATCTATTTTTATTTTTACTATAGCATATGTGGGAGGTCCAGTAATCACAGGTAAAAACCTTATAAGATTAATTAATCTAACATTCCCATTAATTATACTGTCATTAATAATACCATTTAGATTAAATGAAAATAATGTTTTTTCATTTAAATTCATCTTTTATTTGATAATTTTTTTTTTATGGTCTTTACATCCAACCTTTTCAAATATTAAATTATTTTCTTTTTTATTAATTTAGTTTTTTTTAAATAATAATAGAGTAGTTCTATAATTTTTTTGTAAGAAACTTTTGTCTAATATCCAGTTCTGTGAAATAAGTGTATTAGTTATTTGTTCTCTATCTCCATAGTCTGCTAAAAGGATATATTTTAGTTTTTTAATTTTATTCACATTTAAAAACGGGTCTTTTTTATTTATAATTTTTTTATCTACATCTTTTTTTGATCTCTTTATAATTTGACTATTTTGCATAAGTCTTACATATTCTTTAATCATATCCTTAAAAGTTTTTTTGTTATTCATATTTGAAATTTTTTTTGAAAGTGAATAACTAGAATTAGAAAAATTATCAAAATTATTTTTCAAATTAATAATAGAAATTAATTCATTTAAATTATAACTCTCTAATATTTCTGGAAAAAAACCATAGGTAGTTCCTAATAATAGTGTGTTATTTTCAGCATTAATTTCTTTAATATATTTGAACCCATCTTTGTAATTGTACGGATTTTTTAAAAGGTATTTAGTGTTTTTATTAGATGATTTTGCAAGTAACTCATAACCCTTTTCATAAATGGCATCACCCGATATTCTTGACTCGGGAAATCTATAAATATCATTAATATTAAACAAAATTATTACAATATTTAAAATATATGCTAAAAAAAATTTCTTCCTATCAATTAGTAATTTTGTGAAAATAAATAATCCTAGTAAGAAAAATGGCACTCCATACTCCAATGAATATTTGGCAAATCCCCACAATTCTGGTTGAACCGAAAAGTAAATTATTAAGTTTACAATAAAAAAAATAATAAATTCAAATCTTCGTTTTATAAAAAAAATAAAAAAAATAAAAAAATAATACCAATAAGGAATTTGTTTTATTAGAGATATTAATATAATTTTAGATTTCAATGCATCAATAAATCGTCTAAATATATTTACATCACTGACTCCTTCAAAACCTACATTGCCAGATATACTTGTAATTAAAAGTGGTGCAAAAATAAGAAAAATTATTGCAATTTTTTTCTTAAGAAGTAATTCATTTAGTTTTTCAATTAGAGTAAATTTTTTTTGAAATAAATCTTTAATAAAAACTAATCCAATTAAAATAAATGCAGTAAAAATTGTTATTCTAAATAATATCCCGATTGAGATAATTAGAATACATAATTTGTAATCAATATTTTTTTTTAAAAAAACATAAAAAAGTAAAAAAGTAAAACAAAGAGTTGACCATAATGAGTGATCTGGTATTACACTTGCGATTGTCAGAAAAGGGAAGGTAGATAGAGAGACAATAAAAATCATTGAAGGTATTTTGTTAAAATGAGGATTTATTAGTTGATAAATAGCAACTAAAAAAATCCAGAATGGTAGTAAATATGAAAATCTAATAGCAAAATGATTTATTCCAAGCACTGAGGTAATCAATGTAGAAAAAATATGATTTAATGGCGGATGATGCACAGCATCTTTAATTAATAATCTTAAAAAAAAATTAATTACTAGCAATAAAATTAAATAACCTAAATTTTTTTTTTTTAAAAAATAAATAACAAGAAATATAAATATTATTTGAAGAAAATTTAAAAATTGGATTATATATTTTATAGGAATTTCTTTTAGGCTCTCAATATTCATTAAATTAAGCAACAAAAACGAAGCAAACATTGGAGTTCTTAGAGATCTTCTTGTTGGGGCAAGTTCATCTCCAAAAAGAGGTGTAATTAATTCACTGGACAGAATTAGAATTAAAAAAATCAATAAAGATAAGAAAAAAATAATTTCTATTTTTTGAAATGTTAATTTAATAAAAATATTATTATCTGTATCTTTTTTATATAAATAAAAAAAAAATTAAAAAATTTATGTTAATTACAATTTCAATTATTAAAATATTATATTTTGATAAAACTGCATAAATTGAATAAGTTAAAAAATTAATTACAAATAAAAAAAAATAAATATTTATTTGAAATGAAAAATCATATTTTTTTTCGTCTTTTAAAGATTTTATAATAAAATTCATAATGGTCTTAAGAGAAAATATATCAATTTTGTTTAAGATGTATAGATAATACCTCCCATAAAAATTTGTTGATAATTTAATCCAAAATTATAATAAAAAGTTTATATCAAAAATTAAATATTAATTATGTTATTAAAATTTAAAAAATTTAAATATTTAATTTAATTATGTATTTAATATTTTTAAATGAATGAATATTAATATCTAAGAATTATAAAATTTTATAAAATATTTAATTTCTATTTTTTTAAAATATCTTATATTTACTAAGATAAATTTGACGTAATGAATAAATTGATATAGCAACATATTTATTTGTTAAAAAAAATTATGAAAAAAGCATTAATATTTGGTGTAACAGGTCAGGATGGATCATATTTAGCTGAATTTTTATTAAGAAAAAAATATAAAGTTCATGGAGTAAAGAGAAAATCTTCCTCTTTAAACACTGATAGAGTTGATCATATATATGATAACGACAATAAAAATTTTTTTTTACATTATGGAGATTTAACTGATGCTATCTCGATTAATAGATTAATTAATTTAATTAAACCAGATGAAATATATAATCTAGCCGCACAATCACACGTGGCAGTCTCTTTTGTTATTCCAAACTATACTGCAAATGTAGATGCTTTAGGCTGTTTAAATATTTTAGAAGCAATAAAATCTCTAAAATTAGAAAAAAAAGTAAAATTTTATCAAGCAGGCACTTCCGAAATGTTTGGAAAAGTAGTTGAAACACCTCAAACTGAAAAAACACCGTTTTATCCTAGAAGTCCATATGGAGTTTCAAAAGTATTTTCTTATTGGATGACTATCAATTATAGAGAGTCTTACAAATTTTTTGCATGTAATGGTATTCTTTTTAACCACGAAAGCCCTAGAAGAGGAGAAACATTTGTTACAAGAAAAATTACTTTAGGTTTATCAAGAATTAAATTGGGATTGCAAAAAAAATTAGTTTTAGGAAATATTTATGCCAAACGAGATTGGGGCCATGCAAAAGATTATGTTGAAGCCCAATGGCTAATGTTACAACAAAAAAAACCAGATGATTATGTAATTGCAACAGGTAAACAATACTCAGTAAAATATTTTATAAATCTTGTTGCAAAAGAATTAAAAATGAAAATTAAATGGCGGGGAAAAGGAATTGATGAAAAGGCTTATGATCAAAATAATAATATTATTATTGAATGTAGCAAAAAATATTTTAGACCAAGTGAGGTTCAGACTCTTTTGGGAAATCCTTTAAAAGCAAAAAAAATACTTAAATGGAAGCCAAAAATATCCATAAAAGAATTAGTAAAAGAAATGGTTCAACTTGATTATAAAGAAAACTTAAATGATAAAAAAAAATGATAAAATATTTTTAGCTGGACACAATGGTTTGGTGGGATCTGCAATTTTAAGAGTTTTAAAAAAAAAAAAATTTACGAATATAATCACAAAAAATAAAAGGAATCTTGATTTATTTGATCAAAAAAAAGTTGAGGCTTTTTTAAAAAAAACAAAACCAAAAGCTGTAATTTTAGCAGCTGCAAGAGTAGGAGGCATAAAGGCGAATAATGAATTTAGAGCAGACTTTATAAGACAAAATTTACAAATCCAAACAAATATTATTCATGGATGCCATATTAATGATGTAAATAATTTGATATTTTTAGGTTCAAGTTGTGTATATCCAAAATTTAGCAAACTACCCATCAAAGAAACATCATTACTAACCGGCTTATTAGAAAGTACAAATGAACCTTATGCAATAGCGAAAATAGCTGGAATAAAAATGTGCGAAAATTATAATTCTCAATATAAAAGAAACTATATTTCTTTGATGCCAACTAACACCTTTGGCTCTGGTGATAATTACAATTTAAATAATTCACATTTTATTCCTGCAATATTGAGAAAAATATACGAGGCTAGAATTAAAAATGATAACCATATTAATCTTTGGGGCACTGGTAGACCCAAAAGAGAAATAATCCATGTTGATGATTTAGCTTCTGCGGTGGTTTACTTTATGAATAAAAATGTAAAACACTCTTTAATTAATATTGGAACATCAAAGGAGTTTTCAATTAAGGAATATGCAAATCAGATAATAAAAATATTAAATTTAAGAATAAAGGTAAATTTTGATAATAATAAAAAGTATGATGGAGTATACAGTAAAGTATTAGATACGAAATTAGCCAAGAAATATGGCTGGAAACCAAAGATTAAATTTAAGAAAGCAATATTAAGCACTTATAAAGACTTAGTAGAAAATTATAAAAAAATACGAGATATTTAGTGCAATTATTTTTTAATAATAAAAAACAAATTTACTCAATATTTATTGGTGTATTAATTATATTTGGTTTTTACCTCTGTTTTGTTGGTGGATATGGATCCGACGAAGATACTTTACCAATGATATATGTTTTTGAAGCTAGGTTATTTGATGGCAGATTTGTATCATCAAGATTTACAAGTTATCCAATACCTGAAATTGGATTAGGATTTTTATCTTATTTTTTAGGCAGTTGGGCAGCTAATATCACTACATTTATATTTCATTTGGTAGGATTGGTTTTCATTTTTTTAGCTTCTGAAAAAAAATTTGAAATAGATAAATTTTATTTGTTTTTTTTACTTTGTCTATCTAGCCCTATATTATTTTTTGAAAATTTAGAACCCATGGATTACTCATGGGCATTCTTATTTTTTTCAATTGGATTATATTTTTATTCTAAAAAAGTATTTGAGATTGCAGTACTTGGATTTGCATTTGCTGTAGGCTGTAGACTTAATTTTATTATCTTTGTAGTATTGGCGATATTTTTTTATAGACACTCAAATACAATTAATTATCAAAAAAAAATAATTATTTTTTTGTGTTCATTTATTTCGAGCGGATTATTTTATCTACCTGTATGGTTTGATAATAGTTTTGGTTTAAGTTGGATTACTGCAGCAAGACCTATTGAGCAAGGTATTTTGGGGTTATTTTCTAGATTTACTTACAAAACTTGGTTAGCTTTCGGAATTATTCAAACTTTAATATTGATTATTGGTTTTAGTAAATCATTTAGATCTAGTGCAATTCTAGGAAAGCATAAAGTATTTATAATATTAATAATTTCAAATCTTTTATTATTTTTTTATATCCCAGCAGAATTATCTTATCTCCAACCAGCAATAATATTTACATATTTAGTTTTAATCAAAACTTTTGATAAAAAACTAATAAGTATTTTAATTTTTTTAAATTTTTTTAATTGGCTAATCAATTTTCAAATATTAAAAATTAATTATAAAGACAATTCAGTTTGTGCACCTAAACATGCTATTTCAGCGTCATTTGAATTTAACGTTTTGGATGGTTCAGTAAAAAACTTTTTTGAAACTAGAAAAATGATTGAATGTTGGATTAATGACTCAACCGAGAGAGGAAAAAGAATTTTGAAGGGAAAATCAACTAGGGTACCTTAATTTGATTAATCATGATATTTTCCTCTATTCTAAATCTTTTTTTTTTAACAGTAATTACAGGTTATAGTTTTGCATTTAAAAATCTTATAAATTCAGAAAATAAAAAAGTATCTAATTTAGACACTTTATATGGATTTTTTATTCTTATTTTTATATCTTTATTTTTAAATTTCTTTTTCCCTTTAAAATATTTTTTTTATTTAATTTCAATTATTGGCTTTTCCATTTTCTTATTTGCTATAATAAAAAAACGAATACAGATTAATTTTTTTATACATTTTTTAATTTTATTCTTTTTAAGTTTTATAATTTATTCTCAAGGCGATAATGTTGATACGCCTATGTATCATCTTCAAATTATTAAATGGATTTCAAATGAAAAAATAGTTTTTGGGCTGTCAAATCTTGAAATTCGATTTGGTTCAAACTCGCTATGGTTTGGTTTATTTTCTTTGTTCCAGTTAAAATATAATAATTTTAATTCTATATATTTTTTTAATTTAATTCCTTTTTCTATTATTTTTTACCAAGTATTCAAAAAAGAAAATAAATTAAGTTATATTTTTTTAATTTTATGTATTTCTTTCATCATTCTATTTAGCTTCTTACACCCATATTTAAACGGAGTAATTTTAAATCACCTTCATAATACAGAACTAGATACTATTGGGATGGTTTTTTTTATTTTATGTGTTTATTTATTTTTAAAATTTGTTGAAAGAAGAGAAATTGACAATTTAAGGCTTTTAATTTTATGTTCTGCAATTTGTTTGGTAATAAAGTTGTCCTATATCGCTGTTACTCTGTTTACTGTTGTAGCTCTTTTTATTTATTTTAAAAATAATATACTTAGTCTCTTCAGAGATAAATTAAGCCTTTTTTTAATAATATTTATATTTTTATGGTTAATTAAAAATTTAATAATTTCTGGTTGTTTAATTTTTCCTGTAAGTTTTACTTGTTTCAACTTAAGTTGGTCTCCGGGTGTAGATGAGATCGAAACTTACTCAAAGGTAGTCAAAGGTTTTGCAAGAGATACTAGAGAAAGGTTGAAGTACCTTGATTTTGAGCACACAATCTACACATTTAATTGGTTCATTCCTTGGTTTAAAGATTACGCATTAAATACAGCTTTTATTCAAATTTCTTTTTTCATTATAACAATTT
>MDTE01047129.1_pt1 | contig 35266 bp, 30 predicted proteins | sample 811231 | NCBI WGS metagenome assembly MDTE01 (sample SAMN05326651, study PRJNA326480) | marine metagenome | isolation source: seawater | place: Indian Ocean: Red Sea | collected 2010
CTGCTGTAGCGCGGAGCTTCGTTGGTGGCGGGGGCGGGATTCGAACCCGCGACCTTCGGGTTATGAGCCCGACGAGCTACCAGACTGCTCCACCCCGCAAACCGGAGGCTAACGGCGGCCCGCCAGCGCGGCTACATGCCCAGGACACTCAACGAGAGGTGTAGCCGGCATCCACGGGAACGATGGCCCCAGTCATGTAGCTGGCTGCATCCGATGCGAGAAAAACCACTACGTGGGCAACCTCCTCAGGCTGCGCCAATCGCTTCATGGGGACGAACTCGTCGGCAACGGCCTGAAGGTCCGCAGCGGTCGGTGGGGTAGCCCGACCCGACGAGAACATTGGCGTATCCACCTCCCCGGGGGCCACGGCGTTGATACGGATGCCATCGGTGGCATGGTCCAAGGCCATGGCTCGCGTGATCTGGTGGACAGCGCCCTTCGAGGCGCAATAGGCGACACCACCACCGGCACCGACGTCACCGGAAATCGATCCGAAGTTGACGATAGATCCCGATCCCTGCGGAGCCATGTGGCGAACCGCAGCTCGAGACATGAAAAACACACCACCGGCGTTGACGGTCATGGTTCGGTTCCACGCCTCATCCTCGGTTTCGGCGGCGGAACCACGCTGAATGATCCCCGCGGCATTCACCAGCACGTCAATACGACCGTGGTCGGTGACCACGCCATCAATTATCTCGTCGCAGAGAGTTGGGTCAGACACGTCCCCGAATCGGGCTTCGCCACCAATCTCGGCGGCCACCTCGCCCGCTACCTCCAGGTTGCGATCGACCACCACAACAATGGCCCCCTCGGCGGCGAAAAGGCGAGCCGTTGACGCGCCCATCCCCGACGCCCCTCCGGTTACTACCACTACAGATCCCTCGTGCACGCCGGTCACGATTCACCCCGGTCGGCACCCTCATAACGATCGAAGTGTGTCCCACCGTATGTCTGTTCCGTGGGCTGCAGTTCAATGGTCGTCACGTTGACGTGCCAAGGCGCTTCAACGGCATACGCGATGGCGTCCGCAACATCAACACTGTCCAGTTCGCTGATTCCAATCTCCTTCAAACTGGTTCGGACCTCCGGATCATCTATGGCAGCGTCGTAGAATTCGGTAGCCACCCGACCCGGGCAGACCTCTGTAACCCGCACTCCGGTACCCACCAAGTCAAGACGGAGATTGGCCGTCATCATGTGGATTGCCCCCTTGGAAGCTCCGTAGACGGTTGCGGGTAGGGGATGCAGGCCAGCCGTGGAACCGAGCAAGACAAGATGGCCGCGGCCCCGAGCGACCATCCCAGGGAGGACTGCGTGACAAGCGTGCAGCACGGCTGAAACGTTGGTGTCAATGGTCTGGTCGAGGTCAGATGGGTCGGCGTCGGTGAAAAGGTGAATGCCCCGACCTACGCCGGCGTTGTTGACCAGCACGTCCACTTCAAGCCCGGTAAGCAGGTCGCGCAGTAGGTCGCGGTCGCGGACGTCAACCACATGGGTCGTGCAACCCGTGGCCGAAGCTAGATCGGCCAAACGGTCGGCTCGACGGGCCAGGGCATGAACGTACATACCTCGGTCCGTCAGCGCGACCACTGTCGCCGCTCCGATGCCGCTGGAGGCTCCAGTCACCACCGCTGTTAGACCCTCCAGCGAACTCATAACGCACACCGTAGAGCCGGACGGCCCGCAGGCGACACAGTCAAGCGACGGCCGGATAACCAGCGGCTGCTGCGGCTGCCTGCTTGGCAAACAAAACGTCGTAGTCGGAGGCCCTCCGCGGGACAAAGCCGTAGAGGTGTAAGGCCTCGCGGACCTCTAGATCGACCAGTGTCGACGCTTCTCCAATTGCCGCGACCAGCGCTTCTCTCGACCCGCTGTTGGCCCATCCAGTGACGACTGGGGGCGCAGGAGCTGGTTCAGTCCAAACGAGGATTCTCAATCCGTCGACCGCTGGCTCGTGATCGAGAGCCAGCCGCCACGACACTGCATCGATGCTCGCCACGTCGGCCCGCCCCTCAGCCACCTCCCGAATCGATGATCGGTGGGCGCCAGTCTCGACCACTCCTCCAAAGAATCGGCCGTCGGTCGCCAGTGGGGCAATGGTCGATAACAACACTCCGTAACCCGAGTAGGAACGCCGTTCGTTGATAGCGACCGTTCGACCCCTCAGGTCGTAAAGTTCATCGGCCGGGTCGTCGATACGAACTACCACCACCGATCTGTATTCGCCGGGACGGCATCCGTCGACGGCATGGTCAAGTACGCCGAGCACCTCGTGCCGGCCGCGGTACTCGGCGAATATCTGAACCCCGCAGGTCTCACCGACCAGCAGATCGGGATGGTCCCAAAGGTCCGCAATGTCCGAAGGCCGCCATACCGACGCCGGGGCATCGATCCCGGCCACACCTAGCCTCGCCGATATGGACGACCACAGGACGTCGACGGCGTTGTGAACCTCCGGCCAGTCGTACATAGGAAGGCCGGCCACCGCACCCCTAGCTGCATCTTTAGGCGACACGACGCTCACAACTCCTGAACTTCTTGAAGCACGCAGGCGAGTAGATACCGGTCGACACTGCAGAGGGAGATGTCGGTGCACGAGTGGTTGGGTCAATCTCGTCCGACCTCAGGATCGCAGGTCTCAATTCGGCCATTTCCTCCACGGCGGCGGAGTCTAGAAAGGCCTGTCGACAATTGATTCTGTCGCCGGAAGCCGACCTAAGTTGTTAGGACACCACTAAACGGAACATTCTTTTAGATGGAACAAAAGGTGGAAATCCTCAGGAGGTGAGACACCCATGCGCAACGACGCGCAGTGCGTGATCATCGGAGGCGGCGCCATGGGTGTCGGCCTCCTCTACCACCTCGCCCACGAGGGATGGACCGACACCCTGCTGATAGAAAAGGGTGAGCTCACCTCCGGCTCCACCTGGCACGCTGCTGGCCTCGTCCCGCACTTCATCGGCAGCCTCAACATGGCAAAGGTTCATGCCTACGGGGCCAAGCTGTACATGGAGCTGGAAGAAGAAACCGGCATGGCCACCGGCTGGCACGGCTGCGGTGCTATTCGGCTCGCTGTGAACCACGAACAGGCCGAGTGGTATCGGTATGTCCAGGCCATGCTCGACTCAATCGGCGTCGAATCACACCTCATCGGCCATGACGACATCCGCGCTAAGGCCCCCCTCATGGAGTCGATTGACGACGTCGTTCTCGGCTTCTGGACTCCAGACGACGGTTGGTCCGACCCCACCGGTTCCACCAACGCCATGGCGGTCGGCGCCCGACAGCTCGGCGCCGAGATCGCCCGGCACACCCTCGTCTCCAATGTCACCCAGCTTCCCAACGGACGCTGGTTGGTCACCGCCGAAAAGAACGGCCAGCAGGAACAAATCACCTGTGACCACGTTGTCAACGCTGCCGGCCACTACGCCCCCCAAGTCGGCGCCATGTCAGGCATTGACGTTCCAATCGTCTCAATGATTCACCAGTACCTGATCACCGAACCGCTCGACGCAATGAAGGCCTGCGACGTCGAGATGCCCGTGATACGAGACCCCCGCTCTTCCTGCTACTACCGCCGCGAGATCGACGGCCTTCTCATCGGTCCATATGAAACTCGCGATTCAATCACCTACGGCATCGAGGGAATCGACTGGAACCTCCACTTCCACCTCACCCCCCCTGACCTCGATCAACTCGCTCCGTGGCTGGCTATCTCGGCTGAGAGATTCCCCGTCTTCGGTGAAGCCGGCATCAAGCAGGTAGTCAGTGGACCCATCACGCACACGCCCGACGGCGGCTACCTGATGGGCCCAGCCGCAGGCCACCGCAACTACTGGCTTTGCGCCGGCGCCTCGATCGGAATCACCCAAGGACCCGGTGCCGGTAGGTACCTCGCCCAGTGGATGGTCCATGGCCAGACGGAGATCAACGTGCGCGAGATGGATCCTCGCCGCTTCGGTCCTTGGTCCGACCTCAACTACACAATCGCCAAATCAATTGATGAATACCACGAGATGTATCAGGTGAGGATGCCCGGCGAGTACCGATCGGCCGGCAGGCCACTAAAGCAGACCCCAATCGCGGAACGGCTCGATGCCCTTGGCGCACAGTGGCAGGACGTGTGGGGCTGGGAACGCCCCCGTTACTTCGGCGAACCGGAGGAATACTCTTGGCGCCGTTCCAACGCCCATGAACTTGTCGCTGACGAATGTGCCGGCGTGCGCGAACGAGTAGGTATCGCAGATCTCACTGCGTTCGCAAAGTTCGAAGTCTTCGGTAACGATGTAGAGACTCTGCTGAGCCGTCTGTCCGCTAACCGTCTCCCAAAGAGTGACGGCGGAACCCGCCTTGTACACATGCTGACCGAAATGGGAGGCATCGAATGTGAGATGACGATTACTCGCCTAGAAAAGGGTCGCTTCTACCTGAACTCGGCCATCGCTGGCACCGAACACGACTACGACTGGCTGATCCAGCACGTCATGCCCGACGAGGAAGTAACGGTTGTCAACCGAACCAACGAAGTCGGAATCCTCAGTGTGACTGGCCCACTGGCTCGCCTCGTCCTTGGCGCCTGCACTGACACCGACCTTTCTAGTGAAACCTTCCCGTGGCTTACTGCACAAGAGATTGATATCGGCGGCGTGCCATGCACCGCCCTGAGGGTCAGCTACGTCGGGGAACTGGGCTGGGAACTCCACCACCCTCTAAGCCAAATGCCCAAGTTGTACGATGCGTTAGTCGTCGCCGGTGAGCCCCATGGCATGGTGCACTTTGGCTCCATGGCAATGAACGTGATGCGCCTTGAGAAGGGCTACAAGGCGTGGGGCGCCGAGCTCACTACCGAAATCACCCCTATCGAGGCTCGACTCGAACGCTTCCTGGATCTTGACTCTGGACGCGACTTCATTGGTCGAGACGCCACGATCGCCCGGCAAGACCAAGAGGCCTCGGGTGAAGGCCTTGACATGGTGCTCGTGTACTGCGAGGTCGACGCCACCGACTCCGACTGCCGGGGCAACGAACCCTGCTACGACCCAGTAGGCAGCGGCAATCGTTGTATCGGAATCACCACTGGAGGCGCCTGGGGCCACACCGTCGGCAAGTCCCTAGCCTTCGCCTACGTCGAACCGACCTTCGAGGAACCGGGCTCCACCTTCGAAGTCACCCTGTTCGGCGAACGGCACACCGCGACCGTGTTAGACGGTCCCTCCCACGATCCAAGCAACGAAAGGCTGCGGACGTGAGCGCGCCGGGCCGGCGCACCGGACGGGCCGGTGGACGTGCTGCACGCGTCGCCGCCCGGACCGCCGGCCCTACCGAAGACGAGAAGGCTGTCCGGCCAGGCCTCGGCGGCGGCGCCTACAAGCCACTCAGTGACTCGGAGTGCCACACCGTCTTTGAGACCGCTCTGTCCCTTCTTGAGGAGTTCGGGATGGGTCAACCAATCGAGGAGTTCATAGAAGTGGTTGTCCCGGCAGGCGGATGGGTCGACGAGCATGGACGGCTCCACTTCCCTCGAGTTCTGGTCGAGGAGATGGTCGGCATGGCGTGCAAGGAGTTCACTTGGTACGGATTTGACGAGGACCACTCCATCGTCGTCGGTGGTGACCGCGTCCACTTCGGCACCGCCGGCGCAGCCGTTTCGGTCTACGAGAATGAAACCCGCAAGCACCGGCCATCAGTCCTCCAAGACATCTACGACGTGGCCCGCCTCGTCGACACCCTTGAGCACGTCCACTTCCACGTTCGCACGCTGGTGGCCCGAGACATGGTCGAGGCCCGCGACCTCGACGTAAACACCGCCTATGCCATTGCCATGGGAACTTCAAAACCAGTCGGAACATCGTTCTTCCAACCTGAGCACGTGTACGAGGTCGTCGACATGTACGACGAAATGCTCGGTGGACGTCCCGGCGGGTTCGCCGATCGCCCATTCTGCGTCGCCAACAACACGTTCGTCGTCCCCCCGCTTCGCTTCGCCGAAGACGCCGTTCGCTCGATGGTTGCCCAGGTCCGCACCGGCATGCCTATCAACCTGCTATCGGCTGGGCAGGCTGGGGCAACCTCCCCCGCCCCGCTAGCAGGGGCGCTGGCTCAGGCATTGGCCGAATGCCTCTCAGCCCTCACCTGCGTCAATCTGCTCCGCCCGGGTCACCCCTGCGTCATGGGCCTTTGGCCATTCGTGTCCGATCTTCGCACTGGTGCCATGACCGGTGGCTCAGGGGAGGAGGCAGTATTGAACGCTGCAGCCGCCCAAGTAGCCAATTGGCTCGGTCTGCCATCCGGCGTGGCCGCCGGGATGGCCGATTCCAAAATGCCTGACAACCAGGCAGGGCACGAGAAAGGGTTGACCGTAGCTCTAGCCGGTCACGCAGGGTCCAACCTCGTCTACGAATCTGCCGGAATGCTGGCAAGCCTGCTCGCTTGCTCGTATGAGGCATTGGTGATCGACAATGACATGCTCGGCGCCATCAACCGCACTATCCGCGGTATTGAGATAACCCCTGACAAGTTGTCGATCGAGACCATACGGTCAGTTATCTATGGCGACGGCCACTTCCTTGGCCAGGACCAAACCCTCTCACTTATGCAGTCCGAATACATCTACCCAGAAGTCGGCGACCGACTCAGCCCCGATGATTGGTTCGACGCCGGAGCTACGTCGGTTGACCAGCGGGCCCGGGACCGCGTGCGTGAAGTGCTGTCTAGCCACTTCCCGTCTCACGTGTCTCCTGATGTTGATGCCCGTATCCGAGGCAGGTTCGACATCCGATTGCCGATCGAGGAACTCACCGCGTCCAGCACCTGGGCATGATTTCCACTGGTCAACTATTGAAAGTCCACTGATCGCAAGCCGACGAAAAACTGGTTGCTTGACACCATATGAACGTGTTGCAACCGGATCGAGATGACACTCTGGTCAGCCCTCGGATAATCTCAGCCAGCGAGATGACCGACGGGGCCCGCTGGATCCACTAATCCAGCCAAGGACACCCAAGGCACTTCAACTACCGGCGTACCCAATGCGCCGGGCGCCACGCTGTGCATCGGGAATTGCAGCACCAGACCGGTAGTCGTGACGCCGAACACGTTGAAATTGGAAGCCTCTGGCTTCAGACCACGACCATCGGGCCACAGCACCCCCTCCCCAAGCCTGGACTCGAGGTCACGCCGGGCAAAGAAGCCAATCGTCTCCAGCCATGGGCTCTCCTGCACAAACAGGTCCTGCAGGCCCCATTCGACCCCAGTCGCTAGATCGATCAGTACCGAATCGACCCTCTGGTCGAGGTCAGCCGCGTCGACCCATTCGATCTGCATCTCGTAAATCACACTGACCAACCGGTCGTCCAGCAGATAAACCTCCCCCCCTCCACGTAACGAATCTCCCTCGCCGTCCACAACCTCCTCACCGCTGCGTTCGGACAGGGTTGCCACGAACTCGGCTCGGACCTCCTCTGCCGAACGCCGAAGCAGCGCGTTAATTGGGTGCCCAATCGACAAGCCGTCCAGTTGCGGATAACTCAATTCGTAGACACCAACCCCACCAACCGTGCCCGAGACCGAATCCACGTATATCGACCCATACACCAGAGCTGGCCGCAGGTCACCGGTCCTTGAACTGTCCCCTAACTCAGGATCCATTTCGGGACGGACCAATTCAACGGGAATCGTTCCCTCGGGAAGAGAACTGGTCCCGGCCACCGTTGTCGATACCTCGGGCTGTGTCGGCGTTTGGCCGATGCCATTGGAAAACATCTCCCGCCCGTCCTGTCCCGCGCACCCACTCGCCGCTACCACGACATAAACCGCAAGAAACAGGGCGAAGGACCGCAAGGCAAATTTCCTTATCTCCGACATAGCAGGACCGTTCACGGCGGGCAGGGTAGTCAGGACCTTGCAGTTCCCGTCCCAGGGAACCCCCGTCGCTACCATCCTCTTATGTCAATACGCAGAGCCCGTCGAAAACCTCGTCAGCCCGTTGCTCACACCATTGCCAACAGTCCCTCAACTGACCAGACCCTCTTGGACATGGTCAACGGCCTACGGGAAGTCTCTGAGCGGGTCGCTTCCCTTGAACACCGGTTCGACGCTCTCGGCACGGCGGCAGCCGACCCCGATGGTGACGATGTCATGGACCTCCGGATCGGTTTGGCTCGCCTCTCTGCCGAGGTTTCACGAGTAGCAGTCGAGTTGAATGCACGAATTGCCGAAGTGGCCGGAAGTGCCGGCATCGCTCTGACTAGTGAACCTGTCACACCGAAGCTTGCTGGTGACGAGTCTTTTGCCGACCTCAGCGCTGACTCGCCGGCCCGGGCCCGCAATGACACTCAGGCAAGGAAGTCGACGACACGCCGTTCAAGCGGTTGGCAACCCGCTGACTGACCAACAACATCCCGGACACTCCTCACCCTCTGCGCTAGTGAAGCCTGTCTCTTACCCCGAAGCTCGGATAAGAGCGTCGACGAGATCCTGCATCCGGGCCTGAATGCGACCGAACTCCTCCCAGTCAGCCGGGTCCTTGCCCATCGCTGCAACGGAGGCATCCTGAAGTCTCGCCAATTCGGCCAGCATTCCGGCAAGGTCATCGGGCAAAGGCACGGCCTCACTAGACCCCAGACCATCGTCTTGGGAACCACCTGACTCGGCTTCCTTCCCGCTGTCAGCAGAACCGTCCGTCTGGTCAGTGTCCTCCGCGTCTGAAACACTCGAACCCGTCGAGATACCCGCGAAAAGATCGTCGAGCCGGGAATCAGTCAACTCCTCTAGAGCCTCCTGCAGTGAGTTAGCCATCACTACCTGTTCGCCAACGGCGACAATGACCCGCTCTAGTTCGGGCACGGTGCTATCACCCTCGGCCTGAACGTATAGCGGTCGCACATAAAGGATCGAATCCTCGATCGGTATCAACAGCAGCTCGCCGAACAGGACCGATGAGCCCCTCTGGCTTAGGAGTGTCTGGAGGCTGGCTACCTCCTCGTCGTTGCGGATCCTCTCTTCCGCCAAAGCTGGCCCATCGAAGTTCGAGGTCGGCGGCCTGTAGACCACCAACTCGCCGTAGCGGTCGCCATCACTGCGACCCACCATGTAGGCAGCAAGCTCTTTTCGGGCGTCGTCCTCGTCCAACGGAACATACGCCCTCATGATGACGAACTCGGCAGGCTTCCCTTCCAACGCGTTGGAAGTCGACTCTGGAGTATCGGGCAGGTTCACCATCATCCGGTACGGCGCCATGCGCATGTGTCGAGACCCGATCTTGAAGCCCTGAGAATCCAACACAGCCAAGTTGGCGGCCCCCTCGCCGGTTCGACCTGGATCCTGCGAGACAGCCCACTCGGCCGCCCGCTGGTAGAAGTTCTCAGTGTCCTCGACGTGGTATCGACCCCATATCTCGGTCTGGACTCGGAACAAATCCTCCGCGTATCGAAGGTGTTCGACCAATGTCGACGGCATCTCTGAAAGGGGCGTAAACAGCCCTTCGAAGGCTTTCGAGAACGCCGCGATCATCGGATCTTCCTCGTCGACCACGTAGAAGGTGACTTCGCCGGTAAAAGCGTCGACCACCGCCTTAACCGAATTCCGCACGTAGTTCAGATCGTGCCGTAGACCACTTGCTCGCGGGAGTTCAGCTACTGGTGCCGGCTGTGCGTAGGGATACCGGTCGGTGGTGGTGTAACCATCCACCACGTAAACGATTCGCCCATCGATTAGCACCGGATACGGATCTGCATCAAAGTGCAGGAACGGTGCCAACTTCTCAACCCGCTCCCGAACGTCGCGCACATAAAATATTCGTGACTCATCGGTCACAAAGTTCGAGATAAGCGGTTCGAGTTGGCCGAACCGCAGGGCGAATGCCAGGCGACGTGACAATGAGCCCATGCCGACTCCACCCTCGCCACCAATTTCGTCATACCGGACGGCGCGAGTCTCCTGATTCTCATCTGTGAAATCGACCTCGTCGCGGCTAGCCCCGACTACCGCGTAGCCACCGAGGCCCTCTCCCACGTACAACTGCGGACGATCCAGAGTTACTTCAACTGAAGGATCGATCGACACCGGCAGGTCCCCGACCAGAAAGTCCGGGTCGCCTGAACCCTTCACTCGACTCACTGGCGCCATGGCGACTCCATAGCCATGGGTAAACGCCACGTGCTGGTTTTCCCACGAACGGGTCTCGTTTAGTTCGAGTTCACGCGTGCCAAGCAATACCTGAGTGACTTCGCCGTCGATCACGTAACGGTCGGTGTCCATCTCATCCGCGAAGGCATAGAACTCGCGCTCGCCCTGAAGGCGATCAAAGGTGCCCTGCACTACTAAGGGGTCCAGCGTCCGAATGTTGCGCACCGTCGAACCATTGGCTTCCAGGTCGATGGCCGTTACCTGGTTGTCGAAATCTGTCAACTGGACCTCTGTGATGGCGTCCAACCCGTATGCGGTTCGAGTCGACTCGATGTTGCGAGCGATGTATGGCGCCTCCTTTTCCGATTCCGCCGGTTCCACACGGAGACTCTGGATGACCGCTGGATAGATATTCCCCATCACGAGAGCCACAAATGCCCACAAACCAACAGCTAGGGCAGGCAGTACCCAGCCGCGCCGTCGGATATTGACGATCAGCAGCACAACGGCCAACAGCGAAATGAGAATCAAAAGGTTGATGGCTGGTAACTGAGCCTTCACGTCGGTGTAGGTAGCGCCGGCCACCGCCCCCCGATCTGAAGTGGTCAACTCAAACCGGGCTAGCCAGTAATCGCCAGCCCGGACCAAAGCGACCAAACCGAGAAGCACCGACAGATGCGCCTTGACTGCCGGCTGGACCCGCTCACCGGTCGTCTGCAGGCGAATTCCCCCATTTATGTAATGAAACAGAGCAGTGACAACCAGTGTCACGATCAGGGTCCCAAACAACCAGCCGACCACAAAACCCATGAAGGGCATTCGGAACACATAGAAACTGATGTCCCGACCGAACTGGGCATCCACCTGGCCGAAGTCCACTGGGTTGGTGAACAGCAGCCATTCCTCCCACCGGCCACGAACGCCAAGTCCGGCCACAAGGGCAAACAACCCCGACAGCACCAGACGCACCAGCCACCGTCGGTGCCCTACCAACAGGTGATAACCGCGGAGAAGGTCCTCCTCCGGTCCGGGGGGGCGGATAGCCGGTGCCAGACGATCGGCCACGAGAAGGTTGGTGAACAGGATCCCAAAAAAGACCACAGCAAAAAGCGCTACAAGCACTACCTGTGCACCGAATACAGACACAAAGACGTCCTCGTGGCCGAGAGCATCAAACCACAGGTAGTCGGTCCAAAAGCCTGCTACGCCTCGTAGAGACACCATGAGAACCAGAAAGCCCAGGCCTAAGCCCCCAGCAATTAGGCGGAACTTCATCGAACGACGGGAACGTCGTCGACGTCGCGGAAATGGTCGAGGACCCGGCGGCGGAGCATCTTCTGGGCGCATGAGTCCAGCCTAGGGGGATGTTCTCAAGACCCCGGCAGCAAAAGTTCTCTGGTATTGCCGCCGTAGCGTTCCAGCACATCTAGAGCGTCTTGGAAGTTATCTACACCCTCAACTGGCATGCCGCTGGCGTGTCGAAGAGCTATTTCCAGCTCGGCCTTGGGCACGAGCAGAAGCTCGATATCCCCTTCACGCGCTGCTACGACCTTCTGGACCACACCTCCGACCGGACCCACCATTCCATCCGAATCGATTGTCCCGGTAGTCGCTATCCGCCGACCTCCAGTCAACTCGCCAGGGGTGACCAGATCGAGGATCGAAAGTGCTAAGGCCAAGCCGGCCGAGTTTCCGCCGACGTTTCCGGTGTTCACTAGTACGTCGATCGGAAGGTCTTCTACGTCTTCCCATCGAGTCTGAGGAACGATTCCCATGAACCCGACCGATGGGTCATCATCACGCTCCCCCAGGGTGAGCAATACGGTCCGCGCTGGTCCACCCGCCACCGGTTCGACCACTAGCTCCACCACATCTCCTGGAGCACGTTGCCGTATGACCTCGACAAGGTCCATCACCTTCAACACTCGTTTCCCATCCATCGAAAGAATCACGTCATCGGTGGTCAAAATCCCTTTCGACGGTCCGGTCACCTCAGCCATGCCCACACCGGTAGCCCGTATTGGATCAATACCCAGATACCGAAGGGCCACTGCTACCGCGGTGGACTTCGACACGCGCATTAACTGGAAGTTGAAAGTCCGGTTCTCATCCCGAGACCGCCCACCGAGGACCAAGTCCTCGTTCACGAGGGCCAAAGAAGGCCGAATTCTGGCCTCGAGCCATTCCCAACCATTCACCGTGGCGTCTTGTCGGACAGTGGTGAAGTGAATTTCACCAACCGGATCAAATCTCTCTCCAGTCACCACGTTGACCCGAGTGCTCAACGGTTGGACCGAACCCGGCCGGAACACGAAGTAGGGAACCCGAACAAACGTCGCCGTCAAAGCGGCAGCCACCATCAAGACCACAAAAATGGCCGAGAAGCGTCGAATCAAGCCCACCCTTACCTTGGCCTGAGAACCCGGAGGCCACGAACCCACCGGCGACTCCAAGCCGCTCGCGGATAGGTTCTCCCCTGTGGGGTCCTCGTCACTGATAGTCGCGTCGCTGATGGTCGCGTTCCTGATTCCGGGAGTTCGGGGGTTGGTCGGCCTGTGGGCCTGCGGGAAGCCTGCCACGATGCACACCGCAACAGCACCAAGGCCGGTGGGCCCAGACAGGAGTGCGCATGAACCGCCGAGCCCACCGTAACGCGGCTCCCCCGGCTGGCGACCTTGAGTACGCCATCGACCAGCCATGGAACCCAGCAGTCCGGCTCGGTGTCTGGTTCCATCCACCGCGCCGGGTAGTCACCGGCCGACGAGCACGTATCCGCTGGTGGCACCGAGTCCGGGCCGCCGTCCTGCTCGCCGCCTTCGTAATTGGCGGTGGCATAGCACTTGCCACTGTAATCGGCGTAACCATCTTCCTCTCTGGCTTCCTCGTCGAGCAGGCCATCGGTTGAGCGCCAGAAGGCTGAAGAACGGATAGTTCGACAACATGTCGGAATCTCTCCGGAGCGGCCAGGACCCGCCAGCAAATCGCCACAGGTACCGAGGCGATGCCCCCCACTCAGACGTCGCCGAACGTCGACGGCAGGCAATACTTGCCGGTTACAACGGCGACGAAGCCATTGCTCGCAGACTGCTATTCGACACCGAGGCCGTAGTTCGGGCTGCCGCCGTCGGAGCTCTGGACCGGATAGGAAGGCTGACAGACGCCGAACTCGCTGAAGCCTTAGGAGACATTGACGCAAGTGTCCGACGACGTGGACTAGAGATCCTCGGTGCATATGGCGCCACCGACAGTTGCCGGGTTGACCTTGCTGCGTATGTGCTTCCCGGACTCCTCGAAGATGCTGACTCGTCGGTCGTCGAAGTGGCCTGCTGGGCCAGCGGGGAACACCCCGGTCTGGCCAAGGTCTTGGTACAGGGCGTCACCGGGGTGGCCCTCAACCACGACGACCCGTTGTGCCGTGAATCTGCGGTGGCCGCACTAGGTGCATTAGGTCATGAAAAGGGCCGGGCTGCCGTATTAGCCGGGCTGACCGAACGGGCGGCCATCCGACGCCGGGCCGTGTTAGCCCTAGCCGCCTTTGAAGGTCCAGAAGTCGAAGCAGCCCTGACAGCCGCTCTTAGCGACCGAGACTGGCAGGTCCGTCAAGCGGCTGAAGATCTCCTCGGCGTGGATGGGAACCCGAATGAAGACCAGGAGCCCTTAGCGAACATCTGAAAGCTCAGCCCTCGGGCTCTACCGTCGCCCATCCATAAACATCATTCGCATCGCCTCGAACGACTCGATGCAGTGGCCTGCCCCCATTACCACGCATTCCATCGGCGTAGATACATGCACCACTGGCACGCCGGTCTCCTCGGACAACCGAAGGTCAAGGCCTCGAAGCAGGCTCCCCCCGCCCACTAGGCAGATCCCGTGCGACAGCAGGTCCTGGGCCAACTCCGGGGGCGCTTGGGCGAGGCATTCCAGCACCGACTCCACCATCGCCGATACCGGCTCCTCGATGGCTACACGGATTTCGCCCGGCGAGAGGATCACTGTCTTGGGCAACCCACTCATCAACTCTCGACCCTTCACCTCGGCCCGACCTTCGTCGGGTGTCGGCGCCGCCGAACCGATAGTCCACTTGATCTCCTCGGCGGTGCGCTCTCCGATAGCCAGTCCGTATTCGCGGCGCACGTATGCCTGAATAGCAGCATCGATATCAAAAGACCCGACCCTCACCGCCTCTAGGGCAACCACACCGCCGAGGGACATGAGAGCCGACTCTGATGTCCCACCACCGATATCGACAACCATGTTTCCCACCGGTTCGGAGATCGGCAGATTGGCACCAATCGCTGCTGCTACCGGTTGCTCAATGAGTTGGGCGTCGGAAGCCCCAGCACGCTTTGCAGCCTCGGTGACCGCCCTTCTTTCAACTGCGGTGATGGCCGAAGGGACACACACCAGGACCTTGGGCCGGTTAAACCGGCTCACTCCGACTCGTTCCAACAAGAGCCGCACCATTCGCTGAGTGACTTCGAACTCCGTGATGGCCCCCTTTCGCAACGGACGCTTTGCCACCACATGTTCCGGTGTTCGACCGATCATGTGCCACGCCTCATCGCCCATGGCCAAGACCTCGCCGGTCCGTTCGTTAATCGCGATCACCGACGGTTCAGCTAGCACCACGCCCTCGCCGCGGGCATAAACAAGGGTGTTGGCCGTACCTAGGTCGATGGCCAAGTCGCGAGCCATATCAGGGAGTTCGGCCGATCCCGGGGTCGCCGGGTCGCCGTCCTGGTCGATAACGATCTTGGATCGGCTGATCCTCTGATCGTCTATCTCCAGAGCCCTCATGACCTAGGACTCTGATTCCACCCTCCAAATAGGCCGGTGGAGGACCCGCCGAGACGTCGCGACGAAGAGTCCTCAGGTTCTGTTGCAATTGGTTCGGATCGTCGGACACCTTCCGAGGACGGCTAAGAAGCCACACCACCACCGAGAGGAGAAAGGCGAGAGCAACAGCACCCAGCAGAAACCACATCGCTGAGTTCACAGGTCTTCTCCAGCCCAATCAGGAATAGCGCCATCGCCGCTGGGCACGTCCACCACGTGCTGCGCGTCAGCACCCCAACTCTCTCCTCCGTTCCACATCTCACTCTTCCAGATCGGTACGGTGGACTTCAGGGTGTCGATGCACCACCGAGCCGCCTCAAAGGCGACATCGCGATGTGGCGAGGATACTGCGACGACCACAGCCGAATCGCCGATGGATAAAGATCCGGTCCGGTGGATTAGAGCTACGCGACCCAAGTCGGGCCACCGCCGACGAGCCTCCTCGGCAAGTCGCTCCAATCGGGGAACCACCTGTGTCTCGTACGCCTCATAGTCGAGAGCGATGACCCCCGGCCGGCCCTCCGCATGATCTCGGGCGTTGCCACTAAACACCACCACTGCTCCGCAGTCGGGACGACCCGCCCATTGAAGGACCTGACCAACTGGCAACGGATCCGGAGTCAGACCTAGCCAGGTGTCACCGTCGGGGTGGACATTCATCGACCGCATCGTATGGCGGTGCATCAACCCCGACGCGTCGGCCGCCGTACCAACCGGAAAAAGAGCCAGGCCAACCCAATGATGGAAAATCCGGCCACGGCCAGAGACCACTGCTGCCGAGTCCGAGCATTCATCGTGTCCAAGATGCCCGGCTCGTGACCAGCCACGTACGCCTCCTCGTTGGAATGCGTGGGTTCCCAACCAAGATCGCGGATTCGATCGTTAGCCACAACCCATGGATTGACTGAATAGGGAAAAACCGCTGGCGGAGCGGGTGAAAGTCCAACAGACCACAGAATCCGGCCAACCACCGATGCCAGTCGTCCGGGAAGCCTTAGCCTCAGGCCAGGCCCACCTAACTCAGCCATCTCGTCAACACCGATCCAACCATCCGGGGCTACGTTCAGCGGCCCGTGGTAGCGGGCCTGCACCGAACAGACGACAGCATCGGCGAGGTCGTCGGAGTGCAGGAACTGGCCCATCGACTCCCCCTCGTCGCTGCGTATAGCGGCCGCCGCACCGACCACGCTGGCCAGACCTCCAGGGCGCTCTTCGGCGACGGTGACCGCTGGTCGCAAAACGGTAACTACCCGTTCCGGTCGTCCTGCAAAGATGCTCTTTGTCCCACCATCCCCTCCAGATTCTCTGCCATTCGCCCAGACTTCAGCCATTTCCTCCATCCGCGCCCGGTGAATCGCAAACAGGAAGTCCGGGCATGGCCTCACCGGCGCGTATTCGGTCAGCGGAATCGGGTTATCGGGCCAAGCTCCGTAGACCATGGCGGACGATCGGATCACCAAATGCCGCACCCCCACGGCATCCGCCGCAGACAGGAGACGCTCGAATACGGCGAGGCGGTCACGACCGGTGTCGGCGCCAGAGTCACTCGCTGTCACACCCGCAGCAAGGTGGACAACCACCTCAGCACCCTGAAGTTCGGACCGGAGGTCGACAACAGCAAGATCGACCACCCGAAGGGCCAAGTTCCGGGTCGACACTGCGCTGGGGCGCCGGTCTAGGCCCACCACCTCGTAGCCACTCTCAGCCAGACGGGCACAGGCCCTCCTTCCAACGGCCCCAGCCGAACCGGTGACGACGACACGGGTCACGGGCGCAGACCTCCTCCTCTGGAAATGGCCCCCGGACAATAGAGGCAATGTTCTGTCATTACAGGATGGCAGGCAGTTCGTAGCCGCAACGCGCTGATTCAACTGTTGGCACGGCCATAGAGTGCCCCTGTGAGCCCCGAAGATCCAGAGGAAGACGACTCAGCGGATCCATACCTAGGAAACGCCGACCCAAACCGAGGCGGCGATTCCGCCGACCCGTTTGGCGAAAGCCCCTCCTCTGGGAATCCAACCTCCGACATTCTTGACCTCCTCGGAGACCTCTTTACCAGAGGAGCTGGTCTGCCCGGAGGTATGACCGGTATCCCATTAACCCCCAGCCTTGGAGGAGGGGGCTTTGAAACGACCGGCTTTAGTAATCGAAGCGACCCGGCTCGGCAGATCGCCATGGCTACCGCCTCCGAAGGTTCAAGCGAGCCCAACGTGGATCCCGTTGTTCGCATGGAGTACGAATCTCTCGTTCGTGTCGCCGAGCTCCAGGTCGCTACCTGGACCGGCCTGACCGTGGCTCGTTCTGGTCGGCTCGATGTCAAACCTGTCACCCGCACAGTCTGGGCATCGAAATCAGTAGACGCCTACCGCCCCTACCTAGAGACGATGGCTCGACTACCCACAGACCTAACTGACCATATGTCCAAGAGCACCATGGATGAAGACCTCACAATCGAGAATCTGGACGTCGATGATCCTCATGCCAGCCAGACGCTCTCATGGATCTCCGGGCTATTGGAATCGATGGCGCCCGTTCTGGCTGCAATCACCACTGGCACCATGGTGGGGCGCCTCGCCCAGCGAAGCCTGGGCTCCTACGACCTCCCCATTCCAAGGCCAGCTGAGGGTCCGGATGCCGACACTCTCCTAGTAGTGGCCCCCAATGTCGATTCCTTCAGTACCGATTGGAGTCTTCCCGCCGAAGACCTGCGATTGTGGATCTGCCTCCATGAGGTTGCACACCACGCCGTGCTAGGTGTCCCCCACGTCCGCTTGGCACTGGGCGACCTATTGGCACGCCACGCTGGCGCTTTTCGCACCGACCCGGCCGATCTAGGCGACCTGATCGGCGACATAGGTCTCGACTCCACCGATATCAATGACCCGAACGCTGTCGTCGAGACTCTCGCCGGGCTCCAGCAGGCCCTTGATCCCGAAACTGTCTTGGACGCAGTCCGGTCTCCGGAACAGGAAGCCCTCCTTCCCAGGCTAGAGGCCCTAGTGGCTGTCGTTATCGGCGTGGTGGACCATGTGATGGACGATGTCGGCTCCAGGCTTATCGGCTCGTACCAGCAGGTAACCGAAGCTCTTCGACGACGCCGGGTAACTACCTCGGAGGCCGACCGGTTTGTCGAAAAGGTTCTCGGTATCGACCTCACCCAGGCGCAAGTCGACCGAGGTTCGGCCTTCGTGGGTGGCGTAGTCGACCGCGAAGGCGCTGACGGTTTAGCTCGTCTCTGGAAGGGACCAGAGTCGATGCCGACTCCCGCGGAAGTCGACGCGCCAGGTCTGTGGCTTGCTCGCTTGGACTTGGCCGACTGAATACAACGCTTTGTCCGATGACCAACCAGTTCTCAGCCGTCGAGGTCCTCTCTCCGCCAGAAGCCGAGTTGGCCATCGGGACGTTGTGGCTCCTCAGGCGGTATGACCGGCGGAAGGGGGGGTGATGCCAGACCGAACCAGGTCAAGGCGGCAGCGATGGTGCCAGCTATCGCCACATAGCCGACTTCGACCGATAGCGGCAGAAACACGGCTAGAAAACCGCCGATCGCCCATGCCAACTGAAAGCGACCTTCGAAGCGGGCGAATGACCGGCCGTGATTAGCGCCCGGAGCGTCACGCTGGACCAGTGAGTCGAAGGCCAACTTGGCCGTCCCACTGCACGCTGCCACTACGCCACCAATCAAGACCGCTCCGCCCAATCCACCCAGCCAGACGGCGACACAACTAAATGAAACGCCGACGAAAAGGACGCCGCGAATGATCCGCTCCTCTTGGAGGCGGCGTCGCAGGACTGGTGAGAATTGGGCAGCCAAGAACGCTCCGCCACCCACTGCTCCTAGCACCAGGCCGAAGTGCCACACCGGCGCGGCTGATCCCGCTAGGACTGACGCCTCTCGGACAACCCCGGTACTTGCACCCGCCGCTCGGCCCGCTACTTCGATCGACACGCCCTCGTCACCACCCCGGAACTCGAAAGCCAATAGAAACGATGTAAACCCGACTACAGCCCGCAACAAGCCGACCGCCAGAGAGGCTGTCAGGATTCCTCGTTGCCGCAGTTCAGCCCGTTCACCGGCCGTCGTTGGCCCTGGGGCGACTAGCACCTTGGGAACTTGTATGGCCGCTACCAAGGTCAAGCCGTAGCCGATCACAGCAACGACGGCCGGCGACGATGTACTCGCCATCAGCGCAATTCCGCCGATTCCGGCGCCAACCATGCTGCAGACTGCGCTCAGCATGGCCAACTTGGCATTCGCCTCTACTAGTTCGAGTTCGTTACGGACAAGTGACGGGACCACGGCACTCTTGGCAATCGAATAGGTCTTCTGCATCACCAGGAGGCCGAAGGCGAGGGGGAACAGCAACAACCCGTCTAGGTGCTCGATCATCTGCCAGGCGATCAACAGTCGAGCAGCGATCGTAGTGAGAATCATCCCGCGACGACCACCGTGGACCCGGTCCACCAGTGGCCCAAGTAAGGGAGTGACCACGGCGAACGGAGCGATGGTAAGTACGAGATAGAGGGCAACCCGCCAGCGGGCAGCATCGGGATCGATGGAAAAAAAGATTGATCCAGCAAGCGCCACGGCCAACATCGCGTCGGACATGGCACCCAAGCCGTGGGTCCGACCGAAGCGGAGAAACGGTGTATCGGGTAGGCCGAACAGGCCTCGACCGCTCGAACTGCCCGTCGACGCTGGCTCGCCGGTCATCGGGTCCTTCCAGACTCAGAAAAATCCTTCCGATTCACCTTGTAACCCACTCCTCGGACGGTCACCACCAGTTTCGGATTACGCGGATCTTCCTCAATCCGCGAACGGATTCGCTTCACGTGGACATCTAGGGTCTTTGTGTCGCCCACGTAGTCGAATCCCCAGATCCGATCGATCAGCATGTCTCGGGTCAATACCCTCCCCGCATTTTCCATCAAAAGGGCCAGTAATTCGAATTCCCGCAAGGGCATAGCGACCGCATCTCCGCGCACCAGTACCTCGTGCCGGTCACGATCCAAGACCACCTCGCCTACGCGCACCTTGTGGGCCTCTGCCGCTCCGGTTACAGCCTCAACACCTGATCTGAGTCCTTCCGATTCAGCACGTCGGAGCACAGCGCGCATCCGAGCCACCAATTCTCGAAGTCGGTAAGGCTTTGTGACATAGTCATCGGCTCCAACCTCTAGGCCCACCACCGTGTCGAGTTCCTCGCTTCGGGCGGTCACCATGATGATCGGCACCGACGACTGGTTCCGGATTTCACGACAAACGTCGACCCCCGACAACCTCGGAAGCATCAAGTCCAGCAGGATTAGATCGTGGCCACCGCGCTCAAAAGCATCCAATGCCGCCAAACCATCGTGAACTATCTCGATATCAAAGCCTTCCCGAGCCAACCCCACTTCGAGTGCAGCGGCAAACGAAGCCTCGTCTTCGACGACGAGCACTCGGGCACCAGTCACTGTTCCGTCTCCACAGATCGAAGTGCTGCAGTCATCGGGTAGGTCCAGTCGGCAGGCGAACTGTCACCGTGGTTCCCACACCTTCCCGGGAGTCCAATTCGACAACTCCACCATGCTCCTTCACGACATTGCGAACGATTGAAAGGCCCAGCCCCGAGCCACCTGTGTCACGAGCCCGGGCCCGGTCCACCCGATAAAACCGCTCAAAGACTCGGTCAAGGTCACGCTCGGGTATCCCCATACCGTGGTCGATCACTTGAAAAACCACTTTGTCGTCGGTTTCGTCGGCTATTCCAGTTGTATTACGCGGGCTCGACAACCGGAGATGAACCGTGCCTTCCTTATCTGAATACTTCACCCCGTTCTCAACCAGATTGCGGACCAGACTGAACAATTGGGTCCTTACGCCGTTTACCTGCGCTGCAACAGGCAGATCCACATCGAAGTACACACCCCTTCTCTGGGCTAGGGGTTCCACCCTCTCAACCACTTCGGTGACTACTCCAACGAGGTCGATGACAGCCAATTCGCCGACGTCACCCTCCTCAGCGGCCCGCAGATCTAGGAGGTCCTCCACTAGGCCGGACATGCGGCGTGCTTCGGTGCCGATTCTTCCGGTCAGGCGCTCCACCACTTGTGGGTCTTTTTCACCGGCCAGAGCCTCAGTCAACAGACTGATCGCACCAACTGGCGTTTTCAACTCGTGGCTGACGTTGGCCACAAAGTCGCGACGGACCGATTCAATGCGCACCCGCTCGGTTACATCGTCGAACATAGCCACTGCGCCAGTCGGCACCCGATCCTCTGTTGACGAGGCGTCGCCGTCAAGAGACGGCGCGAAAACTGCTCGCACCCTTACTTCAAAAACCCGCGCGAAGGCCCCGGGAGTGCGAACCTGTTCAGTGATAGGCCGTGATCCGGGCCGCACCGCCTCCACCAAACGCTCAAGAACCCTGCGACCCAGCACACCGTCCTCCCAGGAGTCAACCAGGGCGTCAGCGGCCGCGTTCCTCCGCACCATTAAACCGTTAGCGTCGACCAGGACGATTCCGGTCGGTAGCAAGTCAAGAGCCTCGGCGCTAGTAGGGCCCGATGAGGGGCCGACAAGCGGACTGGGAGCCCCGCTCGACGCTTCCTGACGGACCTCCCGGCCAAGCAACCACCGGCCCGGCCGCTGCCAGCCTGCCACTTCTCTCACACCGTTCAGTCTCGCGGGACGAGCGCCCGCTCCCACTCGTCGACGGGAAGCATGACTTCTGCGGCTCCGGTGGCTGTGAGCGGGGTCACCGTCGCCCACCCGTTGCGAACTAGCGCCGTATCCGAGTCCTCGGGCATGGAATCATGGTTGTCCACCAATTCCAAATGAAGGCCGTTGTCATCCCGTCCTGTGATGACGGTCCGCACACCGCCAACTGGAGCCAAGCTCGCCCAGCACACACCCTGCAGCTCAACCAGCGGAAGATCCGGCGCATTCAAATTCAGCACTGTGCGAGGTGGTGCCCCGACGAGCCATGGAAGCACCGTCCCAGCCAAGGCCGCTGAGGTTTCCCAGTGCACGTGACCCGGTGCTCCGATGGCCCCGGTGCCGCCGGTAACAGGCACATCCGCACTGACAGCCATGCCGGAAAGCCCAAACCGCTCACCAGCTAGCACAGCGCCGATAGTTCCCGAAAACAGGGTTGACCGACCTGTGTTCGGACCTCGGTTGATACCTGCCACTATCAATTCTGGCCGCGGACCAAACCCGCCCAAATCAGCCAACATGCTGATCAACGCCGGCGGTGCGCCGACTGAAAACACGTTGTCTACGAATCCGACCAGACCCGGAATCTCTACTCGTTCTAACGGGACGCGGTCCGGATCATCAAGCGGCCCGAGACATGCCGACGCACCACTCCAGTCGTCCGAGGGGGCGGCGACCACCGGCTCGTATCCCGCCTCGGCCACGGCAACGACCAGAGCGTGAAGGCCTGGTGAGGAAATTCCGTCGTCATTGGTGACCAGGATTCGCACAAGGGTGACCTTAGGGGCAGCCTTGCCCAATGGTTAGACCCTGGTGTCATCTCCCTCATCGAAATAGTCAAGGCGATCCACGGGCATGACTACAGCTGTGACCACGTTCACGCTGTGAGCAGTAATGCGCTTCAGGAATCGGTATAGAAGTGCCCGCGGCACTGCATGGAGGCCAGGCTCGGCGGAGTGAACTAATTCGGCGACCAAGGTGTCGAACTCTCGGCGGAGCTCGTCGCCACGGGCGATGTAGGTCCTGGCCCGCTCCTCGTCACGGACGGTCAAGATCTCACCCATCAAGGCGATGCGGGATGAAATCTCGTCGCGGAAACCGAGAATCCGCTCGAGGTCATCGGCCTCGGCGAACGACACTCCTTCTTCGGCAAGGTCGAAGACGTTCTTGTTGTAGTCACCAATCCGCTCGAGGTCCTTGATCATGTTCATAAACACGAGCATCTCGGTGGCATCACCACCGCCATGGACAGAGAAGTGGATGACCAGTTCTCGGCGGATCTCCATCTCGGTGACATTGATCTGCCGGTCGGTGCGTCGGACCTCATCGGCCACCGAGGCCACCGAACCACCGGTGACGGCGTTCATGGCCAAGTCGAAGGTATGACGGGCATCGGTGACCATGCGCTGAACCTGCGACTCGATGTGGTCGATGCCACTGTCATCGCTGCGGCGGAAGAAGCTCATGACCATGGGAAATCTCCTGATGGGTTGTGAGTGACGCTAGCGGGGACAGTGTCGGTTGATGTTGCGGAGCCGTATGGGGTGGCAATCCTCATCGGAGCAACAGCACAACGACTAGGGGTAGGACGACGAACATGCCCAACGCGTAGCCGACAGCCATCGTCCGCCGATCAGCCGCCAAGTCGGCTAATCCGGTCGCCAAGCGGATGGGTACCCGGCGCAGTACTTGTAGCGGGTAGAAGACCACGATCCCGCTTATGTTGAACAGCGTGTGCACGATGGCCACGGTGACCGCCGCCGGGTTACCAGTAGCCAAAGAAGCCAGCAGAGCCGTGACCGTGGTACCCACATTGGCACCAAGCGTCACCGGATAGATGTTCTCAAGCGTCAGAACTCCTGAGGCGGCGAGTGGGACTAACACCGAGGTGGTAATCGAAGAAGACTGAACTGAGATGGTGATGATGGTGCCCAACAGAATCGCCACGATGCCCGAGCCGGCACTGAGAGCCCGGTTAATGGCCGCTTCGACTCGATCGGCCACTAGGAGGCGCATATTGCGAGTGATAAAGGCAAGCGCCAGGAAGATGAAGGCTAGGCCGATGACGATCATCAGGCCGCCCTTCCAATTGCCGTAAGCACCGAGATCCGACAGGAGGTCCTTGACGATGCCAGCCGGCTTTTTCACGGCCGCCTTGAGCGGACTCTTGAACGAAGCTCCGGAACTACCCAGCACCCGCTCGGTGATCCAACCGGCGGTGTCCGAGAGATAACCGGTGGCTAGCTCTATGGGCAGGAATACTGCGACGGCGAGGATGTTGAAGAAGTCGTGAACGGTCGCCGCTGCAAAAGCTCGGCGGAACTCCATGTCGCGGCGGACGTGGCCGAGCGAGGCCAGCGTGTTTGTGACCGTGGTACCCAAGTTGGCTCCCATGATCATTGGCACAGCGTCTCCGGAACTAACTACCCCAGAAGCCACGAGGCCAACAATGACCGAGGTCGACACAGACGACGACTGAACCAGAACGGTGGCCAGCAGGCCTACAAAGAGGCCACCGAGGGGATTAGAGACGCCCTCGAACAACCCATCTACAAAGCCCTTCCCCATCATCTTGAAACCGCCGCTGAGCAGCTCTACGCCGGTCAGAAAGAGATAGAGGAGAACAAGGACCAATAACCCACGGACCATGGTGGGCATATCACGACGGGTCTCGCCTGATTGTTGATGGGAGAGCGCTCCGGAAACAGGATCTTTCATTTAATAAGCCCTTTGTTACAAGGTCTTACGAACAGACCAATATCGAACCGTTCGCGCATTCGACCACAACATAAATTGCCAACCTTGCGCATACCTGTCCGTTAGGTAAACAGAAGATGAACGATTGGGCGGCGCAGAGGAGCCTCAAGAACTAGGCCGGTTGTACCGGTAGGAAACTGGATCGCCGAACAGTACGGATCCTCTCCAGAAACAGCTGATCGTCTTTTAAACTTTTTCTGATTTTTACGGGGGTTTTCGGTCAGATGTGAGAGAAATGTTCTGTCCGGGACGATCGCCCGGGCGGAGCGGCCACTGACTCGGGCCGTTACGCGAGTCGAAAGAGAGCACAAACTGATGAACACTCAAACTCTTGAACTGTCCACCATCGATAGATCCAGTTCCGAGTCGGCAGCCTCGAAGTGGATGTCGATGGGAGCCTGTGCTGGAACTGATCCCGAGGTTTTTTTCCCCCACGACGGCATAGGTGTTGAGATTGCCAAGAAGATTTGTGCCGGTTGCAGCATCACCGAGCCCTGCCTCGGCTACGCGCTGGCCCACCGCATTGAGCACGGGGTCTGGGGAGGCTGCTCTGAGCGTCAGAGGCGGCGGATTCTTCGAGCACGGCGCGCAGCGGCCCAGGAAGAACTGGTGGCCGTCGCCGCCTGATCCATCGGCCCGAACATAGCCAGAAGCCTGCCTGCGGGGCGTTCCCCTCCACGCCCCCCTGTGGCAACGGTCTCGACGAGCCAAGCGTCGGGGCCGTTGTCGCGTCTCAACTCAGCCGGTAGTGGCTTCCTCCTCCTCGTCGTAGCCGAGGTCCCACGAGATGATGACGTTCTCACGCTCCGCGTCGCGATTGATTCGTTCGCGATTGCGGCGGAACTGCGGATCGTGCGGCGGCAATAGCATCAGTCGCGCGTGAATGCGGTCACGAAACGACTCGATAAGGCGCGGGTCACCAAAACTAGAACGGATGTCCCAGTGCGGAGCCGCAGGGCCCAGATAGACGACCTTGACGTCGCCGACCGGCGCTTGCCGTTCTAAGTCCTCAGAGAAGGTGCTCATGGCCCGGAGTGTACCGGTGGGTCCGTTTGCCCCGACCGGCCTCGCCTTTAACTGGGTTTAACGTCTCTCAGGACTTGTCTTCTCAGGACTTGTCGCCGTCGGTCTCAGCCTCAGCCTGAGCCTGACCTTCAGCTAAGCCCTTCTGGAGTTCCCGTTGGGCCTTGCCCAGGTTACGAGCCAGCTTTGGGAGTTGGCTGCCACCAAAGAGCACGAGGGCGATACCAGCAACGATCAGAAGTTCGGTCGAACCAAGCACTGCGAGAGCGTTCATGCCCCGACACTACCCGAACGCCATGTGGACGGCGAGGCGAGAACCTCGACGACTCAGGTCAAACCGCTTCAGCGGCACTTGCCGCGGCTTGGCGTTCCAGAGCGCGCTGACGGCGAATCCGTCGACGTTCTCGCTCGCTCATACCGCCCCAGATCCCAAACTTCTCACCGTTCTGCAAGGCGTACTCGAGACAGTCCTCGCGGACAACACAGCCCCTGCAAACCTCTTTTGCCTCCCGAGTACTAGCCCCGCGCTCTGGAAAGAACAGGTCGGGGTCCACCCCAAGGCAGTTCGATTCGTCCTTCCAATCGGTATCAAGATCGGGCTTGGCGATGATCCCCATCGTGTTCATCCGCCTTTCATTAGGTCGTCGGTCAGGCCTTCGAAACGACGAACCAGTTTTCGGTCCACACAGCACCTCTAGAGAAATGCCGTCTATGGAATTACACCACTGTGATTCCTTGAATTGCAAGAAAAATATTGGATTTCCATGAATTTCTCTTTGCAAGCTCACAGGCCGGTTCTGGCGACCTAACCACGGTCGGAGAAGTAGAGAGACCCCATCAACGTCAGGAACGCATGGCGCGACGATGCTCCACGAAGTCAACCAACACATAGTTACCGAGTTCCTGATTACTCGTCATGAATGCCCGACCACCATTCAATCGAGTGACCTCTTCGACGAATCGCGCCAAATGAGGAGTCGCATCCAACATGAAAATGTTGATACGGATGCCCTCACGGGTGCAGCGTCGGACTTCCCGAAGGGTCCGGTCTACCGTCTCTCTGGTTGGCGGATAACTGAAAAGGGGCAGACCCTCGTCAGTCAGGTGGGCAGTTGGCTCGCCGTCGGTAACCATGATGACCTGCCGGTTACCGGACTGTCTGGCCAACATCCTCCGTGCTAGTGCAAGACCATGCTGCATATTGGTGCCATACACGTAGTCCCAAGTGGCTTCCGGCAGACATTCGGGTCGGATCTCTCGAGCCACCTCACTGAAAGTGACAACCCCCAGATAGTCACGGGGGTACTGGCTAGCTATCAGAGAGTGGAGGGCCATCGCTGTCTTCTTGGCTGGCAGAAAGTTGCCTCGCATGGGCATCGACAAAGACAAATCGAGCATGACGACCGTGGCAGCCCGGACCTCGGACTCGTTGCGTTCCACGGCAAAATCGTCAACCATGAGTTGTACAGGGGTCCCGGCACCGTTTCGAGCCACTGCGTTGCGGAGAGTGGCTTCGATGTCGAGGTTGAACGAATCCCCGTACTCCCAAGCTCGGGTGGTGAACTCGCGTTCATGGCCCGCGCCAACGTGCTGTTGGTCGTGACGTCCCACTCGGTCCTGGCTGAGCTTTCGATACAGATCTCCGAGAGCATTCTGCCCAAGTTTTCGGATGGCCTTCGGTGTCAGAGCAAGTCGGCCAGCTTCATTGGTAACGAGACCAGCTTCTTCAAGGAGCCGCGCCATCCCAGCTAAACGCTCGAGACTCTCGGCTGATTCGTCGTCAACTAGATCCCGGATCCGATCCACATCTACCTCAGACAGAGCACCCGGTGAGTTCGCGCCCGTGAGCATCTGCTCTAGACGGTCAATTTCGGCCAACTCTTCGACGGCCTGCAGTGCCTCATCCATCCCGAGCGGCATGTCGCCGCGGAACTCTCTGACTTGATCCCAGTCCATGTCCGGGAACATCCCTCGGAGTGTCTGGCCGAGTTGGCTGACTTGCCACTGAAGATCCAAATCCTCCAATAACTGGTCGGCTAGGCCTTGGAGTTGCTCCCGTTGGTCCGGCGACATCGAATTAAGGACCTGCTCCATGGATGCCATGCGACTAGCCATTACCTGGAGGAGCTCATCGAGGTTTCGCGGACCCTCCGGAAAGAAGTCGCCATAGGCCGCCATGAAGGCGGCAAAGTCCCGGGCTTCGTCAGCGGAATCGACTCCCTCTTGGCGACGGTCGAGCATCCGGTTCAGTTCGGCCAGCATCGACGCCATGCGTGACCGATCCTCGTCTGAAAGCCCTCCGCTGGCCTCGGCAACCTGATCCACAAAGCGACGAGTCAGTTGCTCACGAAGTCGCTCTAGAAGCGCCTTAAACCTTCCCTCAGCCTCGACCGATAGGAAATCGTGCTCTTGCAGGCCACGGATTTTGCCGGCAAGGTCCTCTAGCTCAAGTAGGTCTAAACGTTCCAGAGCAGTTTGATTTGCCGAATCGTCGCCGACGATGCTTGGATTTCGATGGCTAGCCGGGTCGGGCGCCTTCCAGCCCAGAGCTCGCCGCTCCAAATCGACGACCTCGCTAAGTTCGCCGTCGATCTCGGCAAAGACGCCTCCAAGATCGCCGCGCTCCAAACGGTCCCGGCGGGCCTCGGCCAGACGCTCCAGTAAGTCCCGGAGCCCCTGCAGTCGGCCACCGTCGAACTCCAGTCCCCGATGCATCATCTGCTGGAGGGCCTCGTTTGGGTCACCATGTTCCACCAACTCGTCACCCATCGCTCGCAGAAGAGCCTCGGCATCGAGGTCCGGCACAGCCTGGGTGCCATCCCAACGTGAATAGGTCGCCCGGCGAGCCCGGGGGCGTCTCCATCGGCGCCGAAGAACCATCACTGCGCCTCTATGTCGGTGGCATCCCCGTCCCCAATTGGACCGAAAGGCGTATCTGGCGTCCAGACAGCCGTCGCTTCGCAAGTGACTTCACCAACCTGCAGTAACCGGGCCTTAATAGTCATCGAGCCAGAACCAGTGTCTATCGGAGGGTCCGCCTCGAACCGGAGAGGCAAGTCCAACAGTGTCGGACGCCGATATTGGATACGAACCTCCCGAGACCCCGGACCCACGTGAGTGAAAGTAGGCGGCACGCCGAACAAAGTTTCGGATCGCTCCACCACGTGCTCGAATCCAGCGGCAATGGCTCCTCCATGGACGCAACCCGGTGGGCCCTCGTGTGTCACGGTATAAGTTCCGGCAGCAACTGCCTGATTTCCGTCAACGGAGTCGACCAGCGGCGCTGCTATCGGGTTGCCAACTCCGGACACCGGATGAACACTCGGCCCACCGACGGCTTCGGCGGACAGCGTTCTGGAGATATTTTCCTCCATCGCGTCGGCTAGAGATTCGGCCAACTCAGCAAGGGCAACCGTTGCATCGGCATCAGCATCGTGAGCCACCGTGTACAACACCAGTGAGCGGACTTGCTCGGCGAATCGTTCACCGTCGGACACCTCGCCTCGGCTCATGGCACGTCGCCTCGTACCACGCCGCGGAGTCGACCGATCGCTTCAACGCCGACTTGATCGAACCTGCGAAAGGCGCCTGACGCCTCGGCTGTCACTACCCCTTCCTGAACCAATCGGCCAGACGACACCACAACCCGCTCCCGGTACCAATCCACGTCAGCCTCAAACCAGCAAGGCACACCGATCCGAGTCGGCGCTCGGCGGGTGCAAGTCAACTCCATGGTCGGCCCAAACATGCCGTGGAGTCGATTGGCCATCGCTAGGACCACATCGAAGCAAGCCGACACCACTCCGTCGTGGACCGTGCTAGATCGTCCCCGGTCGTCAGTGGCCCGATAAAGGTTGCCAAAGGTTGCATAGCCGACGATCCTCTCGTCCTCGACGTCGAGGACGAGAGGCGAGATGGGGTTGTACATTCCGCTGACCATCCCGTAAGGGTTGCCGACACGCACCGAGGATCGGATATCAGCCTCTCCGAACGGTCCGTGCTGCCAGCCATCGATCCGAGTCTGACCCAAGGTCGGATCGGGCGGCAGGACACGTGCGAGTCGCTCCTCGTCGCCAAGTGCCAGTTCACTCAGCCGGGCAAGCAAATCGTCCATGGGCTCTTTGATTGCTCTGTCAGTCGTCTCGCCATCTGGCCCATCAACTGTTCGGCCAATTGCCGCTATGTGCGCGTCCAGAATTGGTGCCGCTTCCACTATGCGGCGCACTGCGTCGACGAGGCGTCTCAATTCAACCTCGCGACCGGCGATCCCGGCATTACGGACCTCGGCAAATGGACCGCCCGGGCAATTGACCTTGAAGAGGTCGGCGGTTGGTTTCGGTGCCGTGGTTCTCAACAGTTCGCAGCCCTACTGTGATAACGGTCGGCCAGTGCCGCTATGCAGAGGGCCAGTCGACCGAGGGGCCGGTCAACATAGCGGCTCGGGTCGTCGACGCCTCTCTGATTCACGCGCTCGAGCATGCACGCCAGCCGAAACCAACTCATCACCGCGCCCCAGTAAAGATCAACGCATTCCCGACCGGATCAGCGCTACCACCTCTCCGCAACGGCAACCCGTGATAGACGCTCGAAGGCGGCATCAGGATTATCCCAAACGTCAAATGCCCCATGCCGGGCCTCGACCTACTCAACCTAGGCCGTCGTCGCCCGTCCAGAGTTTTAGGGTTTGGAGTCTGATCGATGCCGGATACAGATCCTCCACCAACTGCACCGTAGCGTCGGATGGTCAGCGGGTTCGACCTGCCAACCAGCCCGAACGGCCGGCATCGATCCGGCCCCGATTTGGACGGAGCCATCCCATGCCCATTAACACTGACGCCGCCGGATCGGTCGGCGAACCAATCGAGATCTCATGGTCCTCCAAGCAGAGCCTGCTGTACGCCCTGGGAGTCGGCGCCGGTGTCGCTGACCCGACAGGATTCGAACTGGAGTTCACCACTGAGAATTCAGATGGAGTCACCCAGAGGGCTCTTCCAACCATGGGCGTCGTCCTCGGTGGCGGCCGCACACCAGACTTTGGATCTTTCAACCCTGTCTTCCTCCTCCATGCGGAACAGGAGATCACCTGCCACCGAGAAATCCCACCCGAAGGCACCGGGATTGCCACCGGGAGAGTTGGCGATATCTGGGACAAGGGAAGAGCGGCCCTCGTCTACCTGGAGACCGATGTGGTCGACAGCAACGAGCAGCCTCTGTGGTCAACACGTTCTGGACTATTCCTCGGCGGCGAGGGCGGCTGGGGTGGCGACCGCGGACCATCAAACAATTGGTCAGCCCCCGACCGGAAACCGGACCACGTTGTCTCTTATGCCACCCGTGTCGACCAGGCACTCCTCTACCGCCTCAGTGGCGACCGCAACCCACTGCATTCCGACCCGACATTCGCTGCCGCAGCAGGGTTTGAGACTCCAATACTCCATGGTCTGTGCACCTATGGATTCACGGGGAGGGCTCTCCTGCACGCAGTTTGTAACTCAGACCCGGCCCGTTTCGGTTCTATGGGTGGACGTTTCAAGTCCCCGGTAGTTCCAGGTGAGGTGCTCGACGTCCACGCGTGGGAGATCGACGATGACTTGGTGCTATTCCAAACTCGAGTTGAAGACAGGGTCGTGTTCGACTCTGGCATCATGACTCTTCGGAATTAAGTGCAGTCCTCGATCGAGCTATTTGGACCCTCTCCTCGATTTTTAAGCCCATCTGGATACCAGCATCGTGACACTTCCTACGGATTTTCGCTGGGGGGCAACCGAGTCGTCTCTGTCAGCCGAGGGTTCGGCTCCAGCCGCTGACTGGTCTCGCTGGGAACGCGATGACCGTGTGCCCCAATCAAGCGACGGAGCCGGATTCGCCAGCGACCACATCGAGGACTTTCGTCTGGCCGCCGCAATCGGTTTGACTGACGTACGAGTTACCGCCGAGTGGGCCCGCCTTGAACCCCAACCGGGCGTCATTGACGGCGACGCACTCGACCAACTCCGCTATGTCATGGTCGCTGCTAAGGATGCCGGGCTACGGCCGTGGGTCACGCTGGTTCACGGAACCTTGCCCGGCTGGTTCGCCGACGACGAGCACGGTTTCGCCGACTCAGCGTCCCTCGACCGCTGGTGGTCCAGACACGTGGATCGGACCGCCGAAGCCCTCGAAGACCTCGCTGCTGGCTGGGTGCCGATTGATGATCCGATCGGTACTGCGGTGCGCAGCCACTTACTGGGCACCCGCCCGCCGGGACGTACTGATCCAGTAGTCGCCCGTAGCCAGGTAGAGGGTGCCCTAGAGGCATCGTTTGAAGGCTGGCGGTTACTGTCCAGTGGCGACGCTCCGGTCATGGGCGTGTTCGGTATCCCGACAATCTTCGACGTGACATCTCGCGGAAATGAAACCAGCAGCGCCACCCGGGACCAACTCCGGGAACAGGCTGGGAAACGCGCCAGCGAGTGGCGAAGCGTTCTTTGGGAACCGTGGCTACGAGCCCTGGCCGACGGTGAGTTGGCTTGGCCATGGCGAGCGCCAGTCGACCGACCCGAGTTAGCTGGAGCCTTCGACCTGGTGGGGCTGGTGGCTGATCACCCGTTAGGCATCCATCCCGACGGCACCCTCGGCCCATACCCGGCTGATGCTCGGGTCGACGCCGGCGGCACAGCACCGCTGCCTGAGGAGTTGGGGGTGGCGTTGCGGGCCGTCAACGACCGTTTAGAAAACCACGATCTGGTGGTAGCCGGCTGTGGGGTAGCCACCACCGACGATGACTGGCGCGAGGAGATACTCCAAGGGATTGTCGGACAAGTCGAGTCGGCCCATGCTGACGGAGTGCCGGTAACCGGACTGTTCCACGACTCACTCATCGACGGATACACCACCTCGGGCTGGGGTCCAGTGGCCGGCTTCACTGGACCGAGGGGGCTAATCACTCGGGATCGGCGCCTTAAACAGAGCGGTCGTTGGCTGTGTCAACGGATAACCGGAAGCCCGGCCGCCGCCCACCTTTCCTAGATTTTGGCCGCAGAGGCCAATATGTCGTCACCGTCAGTCGGTCTTCGAGGTCGAGCCTCCGCGTGCCTCATAGCGCGATTCCGGACCCGAGGTTCGCTTGTTGAGTCGCTTGGAGAGATGCAGGCCCTCTAGGACCAGTTCGACGGCGCTGGCCACCAGTGCAGGATGCCGATTGGCGTCGGGAAGCGCCTCGGGTTCATCACCCATAACCACCGTGGCTGCCGTCGAAAGCGCCGGGATAGCCTCGGACACCTCGACATAAGAAGACGCCCCCACGTCCTCACCGGTCGAAACACCGTCATGGTCGTCAAAGGCCTCCACTACGCCCCGATGCAGCTCACCCGGGACCAAGTCACGGAAAACTGAGAGAACACCGGCCCGTACAATTCGCTCCAATATCTCACCGTCTCGACCGTCGTCGAGACTGTCGACCTCGACCTTTCCGGCCATCGACGCGGGCAGAGCCTCGAGGTCGGATACTCGGGGCACGGCCACCGCTTCGCCGCTACGCACGGACCTCCGAACAGCAGACGCTACGAGGGCTTCGTAGTTGGCCACACTCATCCGCACCGACACTCCAGAACGGTGGTTGAGATGCGGGCTGTTTCGAGCCTCGCGACTTATGGCGGCTACCACCCGGGTCATGAAGTCGGGGACGAGTACCTCAAGGCCCTCGACGGCGGGAACCGAAGCCTCTTGGACAACGATGTCCATCTCAACTTCAGTCTCAAGCGGGTAGTGCGTCCGGATCTGCGATCCAAACCGGTCCTTCAGCGGAGTGATAATTCGCCCACGGTTCGTGTAGTCCTCCGGATTTGCTGAGGCAAACAGGACGACGTCTAGGGGCAGGCGAACCCGGTGGCCGCGAATCTGAATATCGCGCTCCTCCAACACGTTGAGTAGACCAACTTGAATCCTTTCAGCGAGGTCAGGTAGTTCGTTGATGGCGAACAGGCCACGATTGGTTCGAGGTACTAGGCCGTAGTGGATAGTTAGTTCGTCGGACAAATAACGGCCCTCAGCTACCCGGATCGGATCGACCTCACCAATTAGGTCAGCAATCGAAGTATCCGGAGTAGCCAGCTTCTCGCCGTAGCGGTTGGAACGATGGACCCAGTCGATAGGAGTGTCATCACCATGCTCAGCAACTTGATCGCGTCCGTAGCGCGAAACTGGTGCGTAGGGATCGTCGTTGACCTCGGATCCCGCGACGACGGGCATCCACTCGTCGAGCAGGTCTGTTAGGCCACGGATGATTCGCGTCTTGGCCTGACCTCTTTCGCCTAGGAGGATCACGTCATGCCCTGCCAGGAGAGCCGTTTCAAGTTGTGGAAAAACTGTTTCTTCGTAGCCGAGAATCTCAGGGAAGAGAGGTTCGCCTACGCGGATTCGGACCAACGCGTTACGACGCAGCTCCTCGGCCACCGGAACCGACGCCCACCCCGACGCCTTCAACCCACCGAGCGTGGCTACACCAGGAATACTCGACGCTTCGGAATCATCAGCCTCGGAAGAGAGGTTTTTGGGAGGCAAGACTTCGGACATGACGGCACCCTAGCCACCGACTTAGTCCGGCTCTCCAGCCGGAAAGCCTCTACGGCACCTAGCGTCGGAGCGTGAAATCAAACGGCGCACTCCCTGGTCCCTGGCGGGCCGCCGTGGCCGACGAGTCGCTGCGCCGCGACTTCCCCTCTGAAAACCTCAGTGACGAAACTTGGACCGAGGTCACCGTGCCTGGATCGTGGTGCGGACATCCCGAGTTCGCCGATGTCGATGGTCCAGTCCTGTATCGAACTCGGTTCCCCACCACACCGCTAGATGCCGGAAGGCGACTTTTCCTGCGCCTAGAGGGGATCGCCTACCAGGGTGATGTCTGGCTAGACGGCTCTTACCTCGGGCCAACCGAGGGCTCTTTCGTTCCCCACCTGCTCGAGATCACCAGTCAGGCCAGAGTCCGTTCCGAGCACCTGTTGGCCGTTGAGGTGGCCTGCCCCCCGGTCGCTGATCCAGATGCAAAGCGCACCCTTACCGGAACTACCCAGACTGGCAGGGGCATCCCGGAGGTGAACCCCGGTGGCATCGTTGGCCATGTCTCTCTTCACGAAACGGGTCCTGTCCCATTCCTGCATACCCGGATGGTCTGCACCCAGGCGACAGAGAGTGTGGCAACACTCGCACTGCGAGCCGTAGTGCACAGTGATCGACCTCGTGCCGCCGTGTTCCGCACTCGTGTTTTGGGCATCGACCACCGTCACCAACAGCCGCTGGCTGGAGGCGAGAACCGGGTCGAATGGACGATCCGCGTCCCACGGCCACCGCTCTGGTGGCCAGCGACTCTCGGTGACCAACCGCTGCACGATGTGGAGGTCGCAGTAGCCACCGAGGACGGGCTTGTCAGTGACGAGGTGTTCTGGCGAACCGGTTTTCGTTCGGTTCGCATGCGGAACCACATCTGGTCGGTCAACGGCGAACGCCTTTTTCTCTGCGGGGCCATCGTTCCTCCATTGGCGGCCGACTTAGCACGGGTAACCGCCGACACGGCCGCCAACGACGTTGCAGCAGCCCGCAACGCCGGATTGAACCTCCTGCGAGTAACCGGACACGTCTCGTCGCCTCACCTTTACGCGGAGGCTGACCGAACCGGCATGCTGCTCTGGCAGGACACCTCACTTACGGGTGGCTATCACAGGGACGTAAGGCCCGAGGCGGCTCGTCAGGCCCGAGAGATGGTCAACCTGCTCGGGCACCACCCGTCAATTGTGGTGTGGTGCGGGCATGACGCCCCCGGCCCCATTGATAGAACCCGAGCTGCAC